>WLWD01001618.1_pt1 | contig 36590 bp, 18 predicted proteins | sample 6712731 | NCBI WGS metagenome assembly WLWD01 (sample SAMN12718690, study PRJNA576275) | sponge metagenome | isolation source: marine sponge | host: Mycale hentscheli | place: New Zealand: South Island, Marlborough, Capsize Point | collected 2014-11-01 | reverse complement strand
GTCCTGTTCAAGCTTCTCTTCCCAGTTGCAAGAGTCCTCCATACACTCATCGAAACCTGACCCATCAAATATTCACAAACCTGCACAGACAATCACAGAACACATACATTCCTTGAGTTATTGTGATAAACGTAATTGTCAATCAAGTATTCATCCTAGCTAGCCTGACTGTGAAGCCTGCCAGATGACATTTTGGCATCCAAATATTTAACAAAAGGTAGCAATATGCCACATTCCAAGTGTCTGTATAGTAGAGTTACTAGTGTCACTGTAGTGGCCACACTTATCCAGATGCTGTGGCTAGTATAGCTACTGGCTCAGTGGCACACCAAGACTATCCAGAATCTCCTTCACTTTGTCAACAAATGCACTTTTACCAGGACTTTCACAGTGTAATTTATGAAGGAGTGACCAAGCTCTGACCTTCAGATACAACTCAACTGGGCTTACATTTACACATGTCCACCTCACACACAACCACATCGGCTCCTTTTTCCAGCTGGTAATTCTTTAAGTGACTTCAGATTGATCTGCACATGTGAGAAAATACATTCTTCCCCTTGACATGTGCTAACCAGGTTCTCATATTAACTTCATTTCACTATGTATTTAAAAAATCTATCTTTACAAACGAAGTGAGCTAATTGGATGCAATCTACTGCAGTTCAAACTTTACTTTCTACACACCCCACTGTTCTTCCTGTTGAGATTCTGATCTGTATTTTGTAATTGTAGCTCTCATGCTCATTGAATGTATAATATTTCCTGGATGAGAAACAGGAAATTTTCCTGCAGTGGCCTAACTCTTGACAAAAAGCACTCAGCTACAGAAGACGAAAGGAGTATATTTGGAAGTTTTTACAGAATTTCTTACTTACCTTAGTCCTCCCTAGTAAAGCTAGCTACAGCAGTGTCTATTTGAATTAAGCCTTTCTTACTATCTAAATTGCCAGAGGCTTTTGACAACAAGCACTCAGTCAACAGAAGCTTAGCTAGCTCTATAAGGTGCAGGGCTGATGCAAAATAAAACAATAATTGTTGATATAATGTAATATAAAATTAATAACAAAAGGCAAATTAGAACTGCCAAAGTAGTTATGTTTGCTTACTTGAATATTTCTGTACCTATAGAAATCAAGTACAATTAATCGTTGAGCTCTTTGGACACACTGAGAATAAGCAGATATTTGAACATTTTTAGTCAAACTTAATTGTAGATATTATATGCTTCGAAGCTGAAAAAGGTCCTTTCAACAGTGGAATATGTAACTAATAGAATTATCAAAGTGAAATGAAGCAAATTTTGTTTTATAGGTACCATGTTGTGTGAATACAATGTTTCTGGCTACATGATTAATGTCATTTGGATGCCATAAAATACAAGTGTAACATTAATTGAGAATGAACGCTAGACCTGCTGGTGATCAATTTTGACTGAATGTACTGTGATCAATTTTTATTTATTTTTTGCCGCCAATATATAGTTGGTTTATAAATGGAGGGGAAGAACCTTAGTCCTCCCTTTTTTAATTGGGGGGGCTCTAGCCCCCAATTTCAGCTGACTAGTCAATCAACTACTACTAAATGACCAATCTTGTTTATTATGTCTGGTAAAGGGTTTAATACATTAGCGACCACTAGCTGCAGCTTTTTGTGACTCGAAGAAAAAAACCAAGCATTTCAATTAAATAGTCATACAGTTATAAGTCAAAGACAAAGTAAGACTTACTTGGTCCTTGAGATTAGAACAAACTTAAAGCTAACTTAAAAAGCCATATTATGTTCAGAGAAAATGGAGCCTACATTATGTGCCAAATATAGAGATATACCACATATACACTAATTTTTAAACTTTCACCCTAATGTTGTCTTGCTCAACTTAAAGCTAACTTATAAAGCCATATTATGTTCAGAGAAAATAGAGCCTACATTATGTGCCAAATATAGAGATATACCACATACACACTCAATTTTAAAACTTTCACCCTAATGTTTTCTTGTTCACTTCGCTTGCTCACCAATAAACCCATCAAAAATAAGGTACTTGTAACCTATGCCATATATAGATTACTGGTCTATCAATTTCTTAAATTTACCAAAATAGAATAAACTAATCCTATACAGATGCTATTTTGATGCATATTCACAGAATAAAGCAGACAACACTGACAGACATTGCTAAGGAATTCATAGAATGAAATGATAGAAATTTTTTAAGTAACACATTAATTGAAATTTTCTATCCAATTTTCACTATGACTTTATTGACAAAAAAATAAGTTGTATGTTGCATAAAAATATAAAAATGGTTATGTGTTACATGGTTTCTCTCCCCACACCCCTCCCCCCCTCACTAGTCTGGAGGTGAGTGGAGACAGCTTAATGAAGTAAGGTGAGCGATAGCAAAGAAATAGCTTATTCATAGTGGTGCAGACACATTAGTGATGTCTCTACACATGTACTTGATGGTTGTATCAGATATTGCTTCCTATAATTATAATACTACTTGTTTGGGTAATTGTGACATAGTATTTATCATAGCTCCAGTTTTCTTGTTATATAAATTGCATTAAAAGAAATTGCAAGAATGTTTGTATGCATGTGTGTATAAAAGTGTTCCAGAATAGCACAAATAAAGTAAACAAATCGCTGGTCATTTGTGCTGAAGCACATCACTATAATATGATGGTTTAATCTATTGATGCGCATATAAGTATGGGATTTCCTGTAATTTTAGTACAGGTAATTATCCTGCACACTTTCCTTCACTTTTCATACACCTTTCTTGATCCATGCGCAGGAAAGTGTGTAGGAAAATTGGCTTACTGCCTTATGAAATACGAGATTTCTCAGGGAAAGTATGGATGATATTGTAGTTTTCCTGTAACATGAATTCAGCTTTTCATTCAGTAAAAATTTAATACACTGTATTTAATATTCAGTGCATACCATAATTTACTAGTATCAGTTTCTATAGCAAATCAGCATAAACGTAACAATCAGCTATTTGTCATAGTGAAGCAATCTCTGAAATTGTTTACATGGTTATTAAAATTGTGCACCCATTTTTATACAAAAAAATATCTCATTAAGAAAACGGCAAACAGGGAGAAAAATGATTAAAACATTTAACTAGTAAAAAAATGTTTTAATGATTACATGTCAACAGTTTCATTTCATACACACAACTAATTATTATTGTACATAGAGTTCTATGATTTCCAGAGGAGTGGAGCCAGCACTACCACTAGGCTTGCAGACTCTCATTTCTATATTCTCATCAGTTGGAGAAGGAAGATTCTTAACAAACCATGGAGGATTATTGAAAGAACAGCAGGTATTAGTGCGACCACATCCCTTCCCATCCCATAGAGGGTCATTGACTTCTAGTGGATTAGGACTGTAATTACCATAATAACTGCTATAAGCTGTATCACAGAAATAATCATTTCCAACATAGCTGGGAACTCGTGATGAGGTCAGGGCAGTGTTGATACAGGGACATTTGTAGATATACTGTTGATTAGTTTCATCTGTAGCTCCTGCAAATATCCAGATGTGTTTACGTGGGTTCTGACCATGAGTCAGGCTCACTCCAGTGACATAGTCTCTTTCAATACCACGACTTCGAAAATAGAAAGCAATAGGAATTCTTTTGTGATAGCCAATGATCTTCCCGCATACCTTACTGTACTGAAATCCTTGCACACTAAATGTGTTATTCACACATCCAGTTGGTGTAATATCACAAACTCGTTTAGGAGAGGAGATCAAGCTGAGTCCACTAGGACAGGATTGACTGGTGTTCCTCATGTCTATGTTGGCCACCCTCATCCACCCTCCTGTCTCATTGCCACAGGTTCCACTCATACTGCAGTACACTCTTTCAGGAGACCCAGAAGACTGTTTAATCCAGTAGTAGCCAGAAGAAGCTTTAGGATTATATTTGTGCAGGTATTTGCATAAATTACCTGGATTGTCTTTGGTTCCCACATGTGAAGGTGGAGGAAGATGATAGTCCAGTTGCTGTTTTATTGGATTAAGGAGTTGTTTCATTGTAGTGGTAAGTCTAGTCTCAAGTGTGCTCCTGTCTGTGGTATTGATGTTAAGAAATCCAGTCAGCCTGTCTTCTAGTCCAGCTACAGCCTCCTGGACTGTAATGTTGACCAAGTCTCTAATATCATGACACTCACATGTCCGGAGGTGAGTGGAGACAGCTTCATGGAGTAAGGTGAGGGATAGCAGAGAGAACAATAATGTGGATAGCTTCATGGTGGGGTATGCACAATCTGTAGCAATGGCTCAGCATGTCACGTACTACCTACTTTTATAGCACTTCCTGTAACCATATATAGTGCCAAATACTGGAGAAAAAAAGCTGAATTATTTAATTTAATTTGTAGTGTATTAGCTAATTTCTCTCTGGGTAGTTTCTTAACTCTCATTATTTTAACCCTTATTTTTTCTGAAGATTAATCTTAGTATGTTAAAAAAAAAAAAGCTAGTTGTACAAATTCACATAATTAAGATCGAGAAATATTTTTCACAATTAATATTATATACAAGTATAATTATAAGTTCTAGTGACTCTTACTTCAATAACTTAACTATAAAATTTCCACTTATTTAAGACATTATAATAGGAAAATGGACGCAGTGATTCTGTTTCACTTAATAATGTTACCTAATAACACATCTTAGTCAGCATTGTAAGCTAGACTTCAAAATGAAATCACTGAAATTAAGATTACGCTACACAATATAGTGTACTGTTCCGGCTAAATTTTAATTATACAGTGAGCTCCTGTGTAATAATTGTACCTGCTAAGCTGCTTGCATTTGTAATATTAACCCTAGACTAGACGACTGGACCACCAAATGATACTACTATGTTTTGTCCTGTTGTCTTTTGAATTTTTCACAAAGTACAAATATGAACTTGATGAGCGAACATGTCAGAAACTTGCACGTGTGGAAATAAGACAAAGTGATAGCCTTTTAAATTTGCTTTACTCAGAAATGTACCCTCAGTTATTACAAGTGTAGTGAACTTCACACACGTCACAATTATGTCCACATTTGGTGCCAATAAAGTCTATCATACTCGCAAAAACATGTTTGTTACTGCTAGTGACTATAAAGGTCTAGATTACTACCATTAAAGTCTATCATACTCACAGAAGTTACGCTAGTTTATTCAAACATACGCACTGAATACCTTATAGTAGATGCAATAGCACCTGTTCATTGTAAAAAATAATAATAATAATAGTGTGGAACCTGCTCTTTGAACTCCCATAAAATGTTGTAAAAGTTAGGGATGGCATCATTAATACAGTATGTAAGATATATACTCTTGGGCATGGAGGACTACTGAAACGCACATAAGCACAGTTGCTCTCTACTCCTCTAATTACACCTGTGGCTTTATGAGTCTCTGTCTTCAAAATTCTTTAAGCACATTCATCCCCCATAGGCTCCAACTTGTCAATCAATGCTACATGAACAGATCACACCCATTAATCATCACTTTCCTAACAAAGCTAAACCAGAACAACACATGTGATAATTGAAATTTTATGAAGTACAGTTGATATTTTGGACATATTGGGTCATTCATCAATGAAAATTGATTAATGGCAGCATTTTTCACAGTTGGTGAATAAGTGAGTAGAGCAGAGTAGTATATTATTTACAAGGCAGAAGTTTAATTCAAATGAATTACATGTGAATATGGCAAGATTTTCAAGGACAGACAATGAACCAATCAAGGATGAACAATACATTCCAAAGATTAAGGTCTGTTCTTCGGATTCAAGAATAGTTGGGGCCAATGATCAGAAAATTAGCTGCTGATCTTGACTACTAACTACATGTGTGCCCAGTTAACCAATTCTTTATAGCACTGGCTTTCTTCCACTGAGATTAGTTTCATTATTGTTATCTTATTCATCATAGTACCAATTGAAAAAAAGGAGATATAAAATTGTAGCTGGAATAAAGTTACACACATACACACCAAATACGCTTACACCAGTCCAGACACAACAAAGTAGGCCCATGCAGACATACTAGAGGAGTTAGCAACTAGCCAGACACAACAAAGTAGGCCCATGCAGACATACTAGAGGAGTTAGCAACTAGCCAGACACAACAAAGTAGGCCCATGCAGACTTACTAGAGGAGTTAGCAACTAGCCAGACACAACAAAGTAGGCCCATGCAGACATACTAGAGGAGTTAGCAACTAGCCAGACACAACAAAGTAGGCCCATGCAGACATACTAGAGGAGTTAGCAACTAGCCAGACACAACAAAGTAGGCCCATGCAGACATACTAGAGGAGTTAGCAACTAGGCAGACACAACAAAGTAGGCCCATGCAGACATACTAGAGGAGTTAGCAACTAGCCAGACACAACAAAGTAGGCCCATGCAGACATACTAGAGGAGTTAGCAACTAGCCAGACACAACAAAGTAGGCCCATGCAGACATACTAGAGGAGTTAGCAACTAGCCAGACACAACAAAGTAGGCCCATGCAGACATACTAGAGGAGTTAGCAACTAGCCAGACACAACAAAGTAGGCCCATGCAGACATACTAGAGAGTTAACAACTAGCCAGACACAACAAAGTAGGCCCATGCAGACATACTAGAGGAGTTAGCAACTAGCTATACAGTTTAACATGATCTGTTTTTATATCAAATATTACTTCCTGTAACAATAGCATTACTGATTTGGGCTATAGTTGCACCGTTTTATCTAAGCACCTATTTGTCCTTAGGGCCTGACATCTCTATTTTATTCAGCAGTACAGCAAAAACTTGATTTTACCCATACAGCCACTGTAATAAAAAAAACACAGGGTTTTCTTAAAAAAAGAGCAGTCATCATCGCCACATATCTAAAAAGTATACAAAAATGGCTACATGAACACACAGAAGTCTACCATGTTACATGAATGTTAAGCTACACACTAGAGTGTTATTAGTTTGACTAAAATGTATAAACTTAATCTTTAACTTAACTTACTTGTCTATGGTTTCCGCCCCACTGCACCAACACCGAATGGAGCTCAATGTATACTATTTTATGTCTTGTCAATGTATTTTTACTTTTTGCTAAGTACATCACCAATAACTCAAAATAAGGAAATTACCTGAAATTTTACCAAAGCTAGTTTAACTCAGTAATTCACACTCGGTTGTTACAAGGGAAGTGACAATTTGTACAATCTAACATTAGACTCACATAAACGCACTAAAGTATGTTATACTCACAAGAATGTAATCTTAATATTGGATCAATATATTATAAATGTTCAAATTTACTGCCATTAAAGGCTATCATACTCACGATGTGTATGCTATTGTTAGCCACAATAAAGGACCAGATACTATCATACTCACAGAGGTTACACTAATTTCAAACTAAACGCCTTATAGATACAATTGCAACTATTGTTTGCTAAAAATGAATTAAATCAGATTGATGTGGAATGAACTCATTATAAATGCTGTGAATTTTTTAAAAATAGAATTAGGAAAATATTATTGGTAGTACAATATGAATGATTTGGTACGAAAAGATTATCACAATTTCAAAATATATTTTGATCTCCTAGTTTTATTGCAATTGGGAAACCCCACCCCTCACTTCTCAATATTGCACTTACAAAAATAATAATAGAAAGACTTAATAAAAGCCACAATTGACAGTTTTATGCTACGAGGATCACACCAATGTGTCTTATTTGAGGAGGCATTAACTAGTACTGATGTTATTAAGAATAAAGTTCCTAATGTTGAAAACAGTAGCACATGCTAACTCCTTCACTTGGTCACAACATAAAGGATTCTGTGGCAATTGAATATAGTACTGATTGTGATGGATACGATAGAGTCTTCCATATGGGAACAGCCTCAGCAGAGTCTAACAATGTACCACTCTCACCCCATGCTGATGACACTGTGAAATCCAGGAATATTCCCATAGAGAACACAACTGTTGCTGACACTGCCTCCACTGAGTGTGGCATTGAAGCCGTTGTCGAAGGAACAACTCTAGCTAGCAACAATAATAATATAAATTGACTACCGTTCATTCAGTCAAACTAGATCACCAGCATGTCATGTCTATAGTGTTCATTCTCAATTAATGTGGCACAATTTTATTAATGGCATGAATCATGTATTCAGAATCATTGTTATCACACGACATGGTATAGTGCAAAATTTGTTAAATTTCACTTTGATAATTCTATTAGCTACATATGCTACTGTTGAAAAGTACTCTTTCAGCATCATTAAATAATTATCTACAATTAAGTTTGAATAAATTAATAATGTTCAAATATCTGCTTATTCTCTGTGTGCACAAAGAGCTTAGGATCAATTGTACTTTATTTCTATAGCTACAGAAATTTTCAAGTAAGAAAACATAGTTTGGAAGTTTCTAAGTTTGCCTTTTTGTTACAAATCCTATTTTGCATTATATTAACAACATTTGTTTTCATTTTACTTAAGCATCCGCTCTTACAAAGTTATCTCAACTTCTGCTGACTGAATGCTTGTTGTCAGGAGCCACAGGCAATTTATAGAGTCAGAAAAGCTTAAATCAAATAGCCACTTCTGAAGCCAGCATTACTCTGTGACCAGCAGATAAAATCCTAGCCTTGAAGTGATGAGTACTATTTTGGGCTTGTCTAGAGGTCACATTGTGCGGAGACTCCACACTATCTATTCCAATATGTACTTGGTGGGGGCGGGGGGGGGGGGTGGAACTTAAGCTCTTCTATAATAATAATTGCAGGAGTGCTTTAGCCCCCACTTTCAGCTGCCACCAACTGGTCAGTCAACTACTACTAAATGAGCAAGCTTGTAAATTATGTCTGGTAAAGGGTAACAAGCACTTGGAATTTACATTCTCCGATACAAGCACTATTCATTTATCCACCAAAGTGCTTGCTGGTAACACCTTCTAACACTTCAAAAAAGTGCTTAAAGTACTGATAAGCAAAAGCACCAAGTGCTTCATTTAATGCCTGATGTGATTTAATTGTGGTAAATAATCAACTACATTATTTCAAGGCTTTCTTCAAAATTTATTAGTGACAACAATCCCTCGAGAGCAAGGAACCTCTTTCTTTGGCTAAGTTTACTTTGTCTTCTTCTTTGCACAATAATATGCTATAGCATGCCTTTGATCTGTTTGAAGAGAATGACTACAGCTTCTTGTGCTTTAAGACTACAAGTGGTGTCTGGTGTTTTATCCCTAAAAATTGTGCCTTTCAAATTTTAGTACACTTTGATGGCTTTCTATTGGTGTTTATCAAAAATTTACTCCCAATTCGGTAGGTTTGTCCCTGCACAGCTGCTGGTCATTCAATGTGAACAAACACAACAATCTCACTGGTTACTTCTCTGCCTGCTAAGTGCTTTGAAGTGGGTTAAGTCTAAAGTGAAGCCAGACCCAAACTAGACAATCTAATGAAGTTGTAGCCTAATATTATAGCCAACAATTGTGATTTATTCATTCATAGCAAGTGTGTGGATAAGAATATATCATTTTAAAATGATCAAACAGGAAATTCTTCTTCTCCTATTCCTAAGGCATACACAATAGGTCACTGGCATTGCTCATGTTAACTTCACAGTAAAACATTATTATTAATCTGTTGTATCAATAATATTTTTATTAAAGAACGGTCATAATCTAGACAGGAAATACAACTGTAACACCAACCCCATTCCCATTCCATCTCATATCCTGGATGGTTAGCAGAATGGATTCCAATTAGGTGAGAGCTATAGCATAGGGTGTAATATTGCAGAGTCAGCCATTTCTAATGAATACAACTTGGAGTTTGTAATGAGGGTAGATCATTACGTGGACATTTGAAGTCACAAGATTCATTTGATGTTTCTGCAATTATCCAGATATGTTTCTGCAACTTACTTTGACCATTGCAAACAGCTCGTTTCAAGCTAACTTAATTTTTAAAGGTTAGAAGGAATATTATAAAACGAATGAATTATGTAGTAGACTACGAATGTAGGAGATGAAATGAACTTGGATTAAATTAATTCTTTATGAAATTGTTAATACACACCTTAATTCTTGGGTTTATAACGAAGAGTGCAGAAATAAATGCAGTACACTATACTGTGCTTCTTTAAAAAATATATATTGTATATACCTTAAATAGTATTGTGTTGTTTGGTTTTCCCATATATTAATGGCTAGTAAAAAATAAAATTTGTATACATTTATATAAATGCTCATTCATGAACTCATATATTTTCTATGTGCACACGCAGTATGAAGCATCCTCCACTGAGCTATATATTTTTTTAATTCCTCAACAAAAAGAGTCTATACAAATATTTAATACATAATTATTATTATTGTACATAGAGTTCAATGATTTCAAGAGGAGAGGAGCCTTCATAAGTAGGTGTGCAGACTCTCATTTCTATATTCTCTTTAGTGGGAGAAGCAAGGTGCTTAACAAACCATGGAGGACTGTTGAAAGAACAGCAGGTATTAGAGCGACCACACCCCTTCCCATCCCATAGAGGGTCATTGACTTGTAGCAGATAAGGACTGTAATTACTATAATCACTGCTATAAGCTGTATCACAGAAATAATCATTTCCAACAAAACTGGGAACTATTGATGAGGCCAGGGAAGTATTGATACAGGGACATATGAAGTTATACTGTTGATTAGTTTCATCTAAAGCTCCTGCAAATGTCCAAATGTGTTTACGTGGGTTCTGACCATGAGTCAGGCTCACTCCAAAGACATAGTCTCTTTTAATACCACGACTTCCATAATAAAATGCAAACATAAGACGTTTGTGATATGAAATTATTTTTCCACATACCTTACTGTACTGAAATCTTAGTGCATTAAAGTTGTTACTAACACATCCAGTTGATGTAATATCACAAACTCGTTTAGGAGAGGTTAATAAGGTGAGTCCACTAGGACAGGATTGACTAGTGTTTCTCATGTCTATGTTGGCCACCCTCATCCATCCTCCTGTCTCATTGCCACAGGTTCCACTCATACTGCAGTACACTCTCACAGGAGACCCAGAAGACTGTTTAATCCAATAGTAGCCGGAAGAAGCTTTAGGATTATACTTGTGCAGGTCTTTACATGAGTTAGCTGGTTTATCTTTGGTTCCCAGTGGTGGAGGAAGATGATAGTCCAGTTGCTGCTTTATTGGTTTACGGAGTTGATTCATTGTGGTGGAAAGTCTAGTCTCAAGTGTGCTCCTGTCTGTGGTATTGATATTAAGAAGTCTAGTCAGCCTGTCTTCTAGTCCAGCTACAGCCTCCTGGACTGTAATGTTGACCAAGTCTCTAATTTCATGACACTCACATGTCTGGAGGTGAGTGGAAACAGCTTCATGGAGTAAGGTGAGGGATAGCAGAGAGAACAATAATGTAGATAGCTTCATGGTGGGGTATGCACACTCTGTAGCGATGGCTCAGTGTGGTGGTACGGACCGCCACATTCACAAACACACACTCTTTTACTTACGTGCACATTACAAGTCACCCGAACTCAAGTCATTTATTCGTCATCACGCACACCCTTACATCATTTCATTTCTATGTCGCGCGCATGCTCGTGGGTTCCCTATATATTGGCCTGCGGGTATGCGCGACCTTTCAGTTGTGTCTCATGCTCTAAAGTCTCATAGCTAATCCTTGCCAAACCTCCGAATTGAGCCTTGGGGTTGGGAGAGGTTTGAAAGCCTCTAGCGGCTAAACTGTGAGAGAGACGTAACTCTGGTGGCGGCTCCTACTCGTCCGGCCGACCTGTCACGCCACAGCTGGTGCCAGCGGTGTCCGAGACGACCCTAACCATCGAACCATTCTTACTTAGAGAGTTCTTCTAGACATCTATCTTGTGTTCTTATCCTTTAGTCAAGCCCATTTTCGATTTTCTTACTTGTTCTTTCTTACTCAGGCTTTTCCTGTTCCGGCGTAGAGGGTTTCCGCCATTCAATTCAAGTTTAGCTCATTTATGACGTGTGACAGCACTCCACTACTTCATCTTTGGCATTCCCAAGAGATAACGGCAACGCGCAACGTCTTTGGCATCCCCAAGAGACTCCTACTCCTTTGAACATTTGATTTCTTCAACTTCAACTCCGAGCGCAAGTGTATTTGTTTTATTAGTGCATCTGTAGTTGTTTCATTCTGTTGCTGAGACGTTGTAAATTGTGTTATACTTAAGGCTGTGTGTCACTTTCTTCATTCCCTATCTATTATCATTTGTTATGGATACCACACTCCGTTCTGGTAGACGTCTCCATTCCTCTTCCCGTTCTCATGACCCTGACTCTCTTTATCCGAAACCTCAGAACTCTATGTCTCCTCAATCTTATCCATCTTACTCTGCTAGTTCTCATCATGAGGCATCCCATAGTGTGTCTGAATCAGTTACCCTTAGAACTACTGAGGACTCTGATGATGTAACTCCCAAAGAACCTTTACCAATTGAACCCAATGCTAGTAGTACTGATTTAGTTGCCGAAATGACTTCCGTTAATGACAAGGCAAAAGAGTTAAACATTGACCTTAACACCTTCTAACTTCATCAGTGTTTGTCTAGTAGACCTACCACTTATGTTCAGGCTCCTCCGATTGATCCCAATAGCCCCGACAAAATTGTCAAAATAATTGGTAAAATGTCAGAAGGTGAGGACATTGTTGTCTTCCTGAATAGATTCGAATTAGAACTCGGATCCAGACGTATTGATTTAGATGACTTCCGCCTTTATTTGCCTCAATGCCTTTCCGGCCCTTTCAAGGAAGCTTACTACAACAATTTAGGCTTTTGCCCAACCTATCAAGATGTCCGTGTTGTTCTCCTTAATGCTGGTGGATATTCTCTAACTGAGTGTCTCAATAGCTTTCCGCTCAAGTTTAGACCATCAGGTAACAAGACCCTTATCCAGTGGTACAATAACTGGAAATATAAATTCCACATTATTCTCAGTAAATTACCCTTTGCCAGAGATGTCAAGGCTAAATGTCTTTCTGAGATTGCTGATATGATGGCCACTGTCGGCGTAGTTGCTGGCTTACCCCAAGATCATAGGGACGCAGTCCTTAATAGACCTTCCTTGTCTAACAGTCAGTTTATACAAGACTGTAATGCCTGGTACTTGTCTTCCTCTCAATTTCATTACAAAGGCAATTACCCTTTTAAATCAGTCCAGTCATTTTCCAATCAAGGCCAGACTTTGGTAAACAAGTTTCATTCCCCCCAGCAACATGCTAACTCTCTTAATCATCATCCTAGCCATTCTTTGACCCCTCCTAGAAATCCAATTCCCAGAAGAGACATCTCAACTGTAGTTTGCTTTAAGTGCAATCGCTTAGGGCACTACGCCAATGAATGTACTTCCCATCCTCCTTTCCTAAACAGGCAGTCACCAAATCCCGATCCTAATCATCCTAACAGGCACCTAACCCTACCCAACCCGACCCTAACCCTCCTAAGCCTATCCCAGTTCCCAGATCCTTCTCCAGACCTGTCAGGAAAGTTGACGCTCCTGAATCGCTTCCTGTTCTGGACCCTGTTGTTGAAACTCCCCTGAATCATTTTGAGGAGGATGACTTGATTACTTACGGTACCATAAACGGCATTGAAACGCCCATAGTCATTGATTCCGGTGCCAAGATATCCCTTATCTCGGATGACTTCATTGAGTTAGATTATAACCCAGTCAGATTTGTTACCATTTCAGGCATTTCTCAACAGTCTAAGTCAGTCCCAGTCTTCTCACTCCCAGTTTCTTTGCCTACACTTCAAGGCACTTGTCAACTTGCAGTAGACTCACGTCTACCACCCAAGACAGTTTTATTAGGCTTAGATTTTGGCTTGCGAAACATTTTAGACTTGATTAATCACCTCAAAGCTGATCCGTGCCCAATCTTGACAGTCACTAGGGCTATGCAAGAAATGTCGGATCTTGCAGACAGTACAGCCGAAGCCTTGCACATTTCTGAGGGAGCTAGCCCTATACCACTTGATCACATCCCAGATATTACAGATTCAATTTCTGATTCTGATCATTCACCTGATTCTTCTCATGTTCATATCCCTTTACCCAAGGACATTCCCACACTCACATTTGATGGGGTTACAAAGCAAGATTTCATCTCATTACAGAAAGATGACCCATCATTAACACCCTTGTGGGATCATGCCCGTAAATCAGAGAAACATTTCTTCATCGTAGATGACATGCTCGTGTGTACTACATCCACTCTGAACTCAGTATCTCACGCCCTTGTCGTTCCAACCTCACTCAGGTCTAAGGTCCTTATAGCAGCCCATGAAGGCTTAGGACATGGTGGTGTGAATACCACTAGGTCACTTGTAAACAGACATTTTACGTGACCAAATCTCGCGGCAGACATTAGGCGACATGTCATGTCCTGTCGTAAGTGCACTGTTCATAACAAATCTGGAGGCAAGAAACTTCCATTAGTTGAGCCAGAAATTATTTCTCAAAGGTGCGAGAAGCTCGCATTTGATATTGTGGGCCCCTTACCGATCTCTAAACAGAAATTCAGATTTATTTTGACTTCTATTGAGATGGCCTCTGGCTTCCCATTCGCCATACCACTGAGATCATATACCTCTGACGAAACAGCCAAAGCTATCCTGTCTATTGTCTCAATCTTAGGCTCACCTCTCGTTATATTGACCGACCAAGGTAGTAACTTCATGTCTACCACACTCAATCATCTCAAAAGCAAGTTACACATGTCCTCTATCCGTAGCCTCTAGCGGCTAAACTGTGAGAGAGACGTAACTCTGGTGGCGGCTCCTACTCGTCCGGCCAACCTGTCACGCCACACTCAGCATGTCACCTACTACCTACGCATGTGTCTGTTCAGTTCTCCCATGCCTAACTTTTTAATCAGACGTAAAACTCTGTCAGCTTGGTTGGGAGGACTCTGGTGGCAGCGACCCTGTGTGGCTTGCCCGTCGAACTAAGTGAAAGAGCGCTGAGGCGAGCTGCGCAGACCCACAACGAGTTACTCTGTATGTGCAATAGCTATGTTTCATTAAAGCTTCAAGAAATAATTTAGCTTCATTAACATCTTGTAAACTGATACGCACTATTAGATCAAAATTTTTCTTTGGTGCACCTTCAAAGTGATAGCATTCTGTAGCTTTCTACCACATATGTAAGTTCATCATCTGATGGTAATAAATCTTGCAAAATATGGTTTAATTCTGACCAATGCTGAGGTACTATTATAGCTCCTAAATCATTTGTTTTTGTATCTTTACACTTCGAAGGATAACCAGAAGAACCTAAACACCCAATAATCACACAATTAGCTACCATACATGTACATCTTTCATAGTTTTAAAGATTACTTTGATGTTGAGCCTCATTTAATGTTCCAATCTTATCAGGACTGAACACATCTTTAGATGAAAAACCTTGATCTGTTGAAAATTTAACACGAAATATAAAACTTCATATTAAGAGTAAAATAATGACATCTGAAGGTTAGATGTATCAAGGTTAAACGAATATTTGGTTTCATATTCTTCTTTACGTTCTTTTATTTCTCCAATAGTGTTTTCTATTAAAATGACATTAAATATAGTGTTCTAAATTTGCTACTGAAAATTACTTTGCTATAGAATTTTGGTTATGCTTTTTGCCAGTTTTACAAACAGGTTAAAATGTTTTCGTGAGCTGAAAATTGTCTACTAACAATAAAGTTTTGGCCAGTATATTGTTAAATTTTTGGCATGATCAAGTATCAAGCTGTTGCACTTGTTTTTCTTGAAACTATGATAGATATAATAATTTTTATTAATATTTTGTTTAACTGTCCATGTCTGTATGGGCTCATTAAACTGATCAACTTTTGCTGTATTTTTCTAGCCATGCTAACCTGTTTGCCACACTGCACCATTGGAGCACACCATTACCAACATACTGAACTATAACTTTGTTTTTATAGTAATGGCTAGCCATGCTGCAATGCTTACCATTGCTGATAGAAAAAGATTCTGCCTGGCCACTTAAAGTAGATTCCACTATAGTATAGAAGTATAGTGAATCAATAAACTAATAGTAATTCTACGCCTCACATGAAGAAAATTTTAAGTGTTCAATTTGGCCTCTTGAGGGGGTATAGCTTTCAGGGTCCCTAAAAACATGACCCACAAAAACTGAAACATTTAAAGTCCCAACTCTCAAAATGTAACTTACTCTCCAATACTTGCCTTGATAACCTCTACAAATTCTTTTCTGTAAATATGTCCATTGTGCTGTAAGAATGGTAGCTATGGTCAACTAAGCTAAAAGACAAACTCTCTTATAAACCACATATAACTCACAAGCTGGAATGAAGGTGCTGAAAGTGCTCAGTCCATATCCCAATATGCAAACAAATAAGTAGCATAGCTAAGGATCTTCTATCTCCACACACAATACAGCACCTTTCCCTTCACTGTGATGCTACGCCAGAGTAAATAACCAGTAAAACTTTAGTAGTAAAAGGGGCGTAACTGCTACTATGGTAATGATCGCAAGTCTAGAATTCGACTGGCTGTTTCTGGAGAATAAGGCCAAAAACAAAAATCCTGGCACATTAAAGGGACTTACTTGGTCCAAATCTCTATCTGTGCAATGTTACAGAGCCTGGTAAGAAGCCACTTTTGAGAACCGTTGTTGATAGATTGAATGAATGAATGACAGCATGACGAATTGATTACTATAAAACCCTCATGCACATGCGTGGTGAGAGTTTAATGAATGAATGAACTAGAGCACTAAAGTGCAAACCTTCAGCGCTATAGATAGCTACGCCTAGGACTATCAACGGCTTACCCTTACTGGATTAATCCTTGGGAGTGTAAAATTGCCATCGCAATAAACTTCTTGCTCCAATCCCTAAGTAGTACAATAGTAATAACAATAGCAATAACAAAAAAACAAAAAACAAACAAAACAACAACAACATCAATGAACTAATAACAAAAATAAGTCCTAACCTTGATCATTAACACTCCACAGTCGTATGAATTGGTTTGTTTGGGAAAACTCTGCAGGAATAATTAAACTTCAGTTATTTTGTTACTGCCTGTAACTATTGTCAACAAATATTGAAGACAAAAATATTTTTTTATAAAAATTTTATTATCTTCAACGATAGCTTAGGCTACACTAGAATGTCAAAAAACTGTACCTGTTTTTCAAATACTATCTTCCAATCCAAAATCTTGGGGTAGCGACTAATGTTTGTTCTATATGTAACAAGTCCAAAACTTTAATACAGTATTGATCAAGTTTAATAACCTAAGATAAAACAAAAGGGAACAAGCGGAATGCAGTGCTAAATGAACTAAATAGGTAGACTTTCTAAAGTAACATACCATAACTGCAAAATAAACAAGAATATTAAATCAACAGAATTAACCGACCTTGCCATAACCATCTTTTTGAGCATAGTAAAGAATTCTTGCAAGAATGGCATTTACTCCCTATTATTAAATAAACAGACATAATTTTAAATTTAAATAAATAAAGTTATATATTCTGATTAGTTACTTCATCACACAGCCAATTCCCGGTAGATTCTTCCGATCCACCAAGAACATGGCTGACTTTTTTCAATCATTTATTTTATCGTATAAGTGTCAGGCTTGTGGGATAAACCCTAGCCTGCATCACATCAGACTATCTTTTTTTCTATCTTAGCATATATTATATTACAAAATGAATGAAATTCCCACACCTTATTAAGCACTTAAATAAATGCAGTTTAGTATAAAATAAATACCATTGTCACAGAGTATTGGATATGTTCTTGGCATAGTCACAATTGAAGTAGATTATAACTAAAAATAACAACTTCTTCAATTCACTCAAGTGATACTCTCATAACTGTCTACCCACATACTGAAATCACATTGGCTTGATTAAGAATGTGGGAAAAATATATACCACGAATAGATTAGTGCTTTATTTTTAATTACTAAACTCAGCAGTATCACCTACTAGGGAAATGACTGATGTGATTGGAATTATTTCACTTAATCTGGCAGAAATTAATCAACCATTGAGAGACCTCTCAGCTCAAAATATCAAGGAAAGAGCTGATAATATATACTGTGTTGGTACTAATCCACTGACTCAATGTATAGCTAGTTCTAGCAGCTGGTGCACCTTCACTAGGTCTTGGAGCTGTCATGGTTCAGTCAGAAATCAGAGCATGTGCATATTGTTCAATGTCAACAACAAGCTGGACATACGATTCCAGCTGTGTGGCTGTGTCTCTAGCACTGCTTCTTTAAGTGTTCATAAGTTACACAAAGTCTGCAATTTCATTAGTTCTTCCATTGATAGCATTAAAAATCATACCTGATAACCCTTACCCACTTTCAGATTTCTCCAAAACAAAAACCTTTAATGAACTCCTTGTATTAATTTTAATATTATGCAGTAAATAAGAAAAAACCTACAAATTATTCTTAGGACATTTTATATATAATTGGACTATATACAAATATTGTGGCCTTGAATTTCTTCTCTTTATAGAAAAATAATAAAAACTTCTTATTACACACCTAATTGGCGAGCGAGCGTAGCGAGCGAGACACTTACAGGGGTAACACAATCGAAAATCGGGGATGTTTGTTTATTGGCGAGCGAGCGTAGCGAGCGAGACACTTACAGGGGTAAAAATGAAAAAATCGGGGATGATTATTTATTGGCGAGCGAGCGAAGCGAGCGAGACAGTATTAGGGGTGGATAATGCAAAATCGGGTATATGTTATATATATGTATGTATGTATGGATGGTACGTATGCTCTTTCAACGCGCGCGCGGGGAACTTTTTTCTCCTAAAAACACGGCTATTTAGGCTTGACTCCCGTTTATTCTGAAACTACAGCATTAAGCAAACCTTACCTTATACTTAAGCTCCAAAGTATGAGAAAATTCCTGCTAAAACGCTTGTTTTCAAGACACAAAAAGTTTCGACAGGTTACTATGGCATTGAAGACCCTTTTCCAGACTTAATTTCAAAACATCGCCGTTTTATGGGGGGATACGAGAGTGCCGGTTGTTGGTTGTCAAGAGCCGTTGGTAGTCAGAATGCCGTAGTATTAATGCTATGGAAGCTACTATACTTCTCGAGGGAAGCTGAGATAAGTAGCAATTCCATATTTGTTAGCTAAATATGCAAAATTAACTCTGGCCTTTTTTTTTGTAGCTAAGAGCTAGTCAACAGTGACTGGTAAATTCAAATAGTCAGATTGGCTCAAATTTGGTACTACAAAAGTTACCACTGCTCAAGAAAATGAGGTAAGAAAGTAAGTTTGTATTTGTGTGCTAAAATTGATTGTCTTTTGTTTTTGTAGGTGAGAGCTTGTTGTCAAGAATTCAAGGTAATTCAGATGGTCAAAGTAACTTCAATTTGATACTACAGAAGTTATCAATACTCAAGAATGATGTAAGTAGTAATTCCATATTTGTTGGCTAAAATTACAAATAATAACACTGGTTTATTCTTTATCGTAGTTGAGAGCTTGTTCAAGAGTTACTAGTGATTGAGATTATCAGAATGGTTGATGTTTGATACTACAAAAGTTACCATTAATAAGGTAAGAGAGTGATTTTGTATTTGTTTGCTGAAATCAAATGTCATAACTGCTATTATAGTGTTTGCATGAAGTAAGCTAAAACATAGTAACATTTTATGTTACCTAACTATCAGGCTCGCTCGCCATTTGTGCTCAAGCACACCACTAGTTTGTATTATTATATGTTTGGACGTATGTATGTCATTTTGTACTTTGACCCTCGCGTTTTTGTGTTAGTTATTTGTTCGACCCCGTCCCAAATTGCACTAAACAGAATCCTCTGGTTTATCGATCAGTACCCGTATCACCCTAGAAATTGAATTGTTTACTGTTTTGAATTCTTTTGCGGGTGCAGTTAATACTTGACAACTTAAGGGACTTCCATTTCTATTCGAGTTAGTGGCGGTGGTAAGTCAATGCGCTCTTTGTCATAGTTATAAGCCGTGCGCACAGTATTTACCGGAAAAAACATTGTCCACTAGACTACTGCCAAGGTAAGTCTGTGTAGGTGCATGTCCAGCTGTGTCAAAGCATTGTGTGTTACAACCACTACTTAGCTAAAGAATATCACAAAGAAAACTTTTAAATAACGCGTATTGTTTTGTTGTTGTTTTTTCCTTCAATTCAAGCAGAGAGTTGTTACTATGGCACTGAAATCCCTTTACCCTGTATGCTAAATTTAAAAACTGGACCTTATTTTCAGTAGCTTCAGTGTTAGAATTCAATAAAAATAGTATAGTCTTTAGGCTCGCTCGCCATTTGTGCTCAAGCACACCACTAGTTTATTTATTTATATATATGGACGTACGTATGTCATTGACCCTCGCGTTTTTGTGTTAGTTATGTGGTCGACCCCGTCCCAAATTGCACTAAACAGAATCCTCTGGTTTATCGATCAGTACCCGTATCACCCTAGAAATTGAATTGTTTACCATTTGAATTCTTTTGCGGGTGCAGTTTTTCTATTCGAGTTAGTGGCGGTGGTAAGTCAATGCGCTCTTTGTCATAATTGTAAGCCGTGCGCAACAGTATTTACTTGAAAATACATTGTCCACTAGACTACTGCGAAGGTAAGTCTGTGTAGGTGCATGTCCAGTTGTGTCAAAGCATTGTGTTACAACCACTAAAGAATATCACAAAGAAAACTTTTAAATAACGTGTATTGTTTTGTTGTTGTTTTTTCCCTTCAATTCAAGCAGTTGCTGAGAGTTGTTACTATGGCACTGAAATCCCTTTACCCTGTATGCTAAATTTAAAAACTGGACCTTATCAGTAGCTTCAGTGTTAGAATCAAAATCATTAATATAAAAATAGTATAGTCTTTAGGCTCGCTCGCCATTTGTGCTCAAGCACATCACTAGTACATTTCTCCCATTACGAGTAGAAAGTATGAGTTATAATTTCAACTTTTTTTGTTGCATTAGGATGTGTTTGCAGGAATATTATGAGTCATAATTCCTCCTTATTTTAAAAGCTGCGACTTGGCATTTTTGTTTTAATTGTGGACTTGTAATACCACAGGAGAGAAATTTGATATAAAATTTGTTATAAGACTTAATTGTTTGAAGTAAGATTATATCTCTTAGCTTGTAAAATTAAGTAGACTCGGATTATTAATCCATATTATCAAAGAAGCTGGAGTTTAGTAGCTAGGAGTTCTTAATAAGTTATCCATATTGTCCTGATACAGAAGCTGGAGTTAAGTAGAGTTGATTTTATCTTTATAATTGGATTATCCAAGATGCTAAAGCCATTGCTAGCTAACAAAATCTACTCCCCTAGGTAGAGTTGGGTGAGTTGTGTCTGTTGCCATGACCCCCAATGTCAGCTAGCTGCAAGGCTCTGGTTCAGCTAGCAGCCAAGACTGACCACCAGAATGCTGGCTAGTAAAGCCAGTTGCCTTGGATTTAACTATTATGTAAATAAGTTACAATTTATAACTACAAATTGGTTTAAAAATTGCAGACCACTATTAGTTGTTGTTGTTGTTTTTTGTGTTGCTTTTAATGTAAATATTAAAATATTGTCACTCCAAAAATAATATCTAAAATTCACACTTTTTAGTATACATTTAAGATACAATACTACTGTACATATAGGTCCACTATTTCAAGAGGAAGACCAGAACTATGAGGTCTACACATCCTCATCTCTATGTCATCTGTTGTAGTTGAAGAAAGATTCTTAACAAACCATGGAGGACTATTGAAAGAACAGCAGGTATTAGTGCGACCACAACCCTTCCCATCCCATAGAGGGTCATTGACTTGTAGTGGATAAGGACTGTAATTACTATATTGACTGCTATAAGCTGTATCACAGAAATAATCATTTCCAACAAAGCTGGGAACTCGTGATGAAGTCAAAGCAGTGTTGATACAGGGACATTTGTGCTCATAGTTGTTAGTAATTTCATCTAATGCTCCTACAAAACTCCAGATGTGCTTACGTGGGTTTCGACCATGTGTCAGGCTCACTCCATGAATATAAACCCCATTAATACCACGGGATCCGTAATAGAAACCATAAGAAATGCCTTTCTGATAGGCTATCACTTTTCCACATACCTTACCGTACTGAAATCCATGTACACTAAAGGTGTTACTCACACATCCATTTGATGTAATATCGCAAACTCGTTTAGGAGAGGAGATCAAGCTGAGTCCACTAGGACAGGATTGACTAGTGTTCCTCATGTCTATGTTGGTCACCCTCATCCACCCTCCTGTCTCATTGCCACAGGTTTCACTCATACTGCAGTACACTCTCACAGGAGACCCAGAAGACTGTTTAATCCAGTAGTAGCCAGAAGAAGCTTTAGGATTAGACTTGTGCAGGTCTTTGCACGAATTAACTGGTTTGTCTTTGGTTCCCAGCTGTGAAGGTGGAGGAAGATGATAGTCCAGTTGCTGCTTTATTGGTTTAAGGAGTTGCTTCATTGTGGTGGTAAGTCTAGTCTCAAGTGTGCTGCTGTCTGTGGTATTGATGTTAAGAAGTCTAGTCAGTCTGTCTTCTAGTCCAGCTACAGCCTCCTGGACTGTAATGTTGACCAAGTCTCTAATTTCATGACACTCACATGTTTGGAGGTGAGTGGAGACAGCTTCATGGAGTAAGGTGAGGGATAGCAGAGAGAACAATAATGTAGATAGCTTCATGGTGGGGTATGCACACTCTGTAGCAATAGTTCAGCATGCCACCTACTACCTACTTTTATAGCACTTCCTGAAACCATATATGGTGCCAAATACTGGGAAAAAAAGCTGAATTATTTTATTTAATTTGTAGTGTATTAGTTAATTTCTCTCTGGGTAGTGAATAGTTTCTTAACTCTCATTGTTTTAACCCTTATTTTTTCTGCAGATTAATCTTAGTATGTTTAAAAAAATGCTAGTTGTACAAATTCACATAATTAAGATTGAGAAATATTTTTCACAATTAATATTATATACAAGTATATAAGTTCTAGTGACTCTTACTTCAATAACTTAACTATGAAATTTCCACTTATTTGGGACATTATAATAGGAAAATGGACGCAATGATTCCATTTCACTTAATTATGTTACCTAAAATCACTAGCTAGTCATTATTATAAGCTGGACTTCAAAATGAAATCTCTGAAATTATGATTACACTACACAATATAGTGTACTGTTCTGGCTAAACTTTAATTTCTCCTGTGTAATAATTGTACCTGCAAAGCTTCTAGAATTTTTAGTATTAATGCTAGACTAGACGACTGGACCCCCAAATTATACTATTTTTTGTCCTGGTGGCTCTTTTGAAATTTTCACAAAGTACATCACCAATAATAAAAACATGCACTTGATGAGCGAACATGTCAGAAACTTGCACGTGTGGAAATAAGACAAAGTGATAGCCTTTTAAATCTGCTTTACTCCAAAATATACGCTCAGTTATTGCAAGTGTAGTGAACTTCACACATGTCAAAATTATGTCCACATTGGGTGCCAATAAAGTCCATCATACTCGCAAAAACATGTTTGTTACTGCTAGTGACTGTAAAGGTTACTACCATTAAAGTCGATCATACTCACAGAGGTTACGCTAGTTTATTCAAACATACACACTAAAAATACCTTATAGTAGATGATACATGTTCCCAGAGCTTTACTAAAAATGTTTACAGACCAGGTAGATTCGAGAGTTTTTCACAACTTTTGCGTTTATTCTTAGCTAGGTCGGTCACAAATTTTACCGCGGTCTCTATAAAAAATTATATAGCTAAAAGTTACCTCGGTGACAGAAGCTTTTTAGATGGCTTAGCTTTCTCAATAAGCATTGTAGAAGCAGTAAAACATGTCTTTGAGCCTGTGAGAACCTGGTAGTGTATCAGATCTCCGATTTTTATTAAATTAGCCATTGCTATATTATTTTCTACAAAAAAAGGGGCATTTCCTGAGTACAGTTTAAGTCAGAAATTAATATGAAATGTCAGGCTTGACTTTCATGAGTTACAAATGAACTATCAGGTACAGGAAATTTCACATTCTACTCTTAGTTTCATGATGTGCATGAATTTCCATGGTAATGTAATTCCATGAATGTAATATTCCTGAAAAAATTCATGAAAACATGAAATTTGGAATTTCCATAGCTATTTCATGAAACATGAAACATGGACTGTAGCTGAAATTTCATGATGTCAGAAATTTCAAATGTTAAATAATGAGGCTTGTGTTTCCATCTGTTCACATCTATAGCTAAACTTTGTTCAACAGCTGTTATTACTTAGTCATGTGTTTCCTTGTTTCATTATTATTTGTCTATGCATTTTTTTAAATTTATTGTTTAATTTACACTAGCTACATGAAAAAGCCCAGTTTACAAAGATTTTCACAAATTTATATGCAGCATATACATCATAGTTTCCTTTCTTTTACCAAGACAAGTGTACAGGCCACAATAGATCAAGTAACACCTGAGGTGTACTAGGCATCTACTGGAGTTTACTGAAGTGGTAAGGTTACAGATAATTTAACACTAATACTTGGAATTTAATGATGTACATGCAGGATGTATACACTGTGCAAAAAAAATTTTTTTTAATTCATATATGTGACAGTCTCTGCAAAATCCAGGAATTTGCTTAAAAAATTGAAAATCCTGATACCTATTGAAAATCCTGATACTTATTGAAAATTACTCAACTTGAACCATATAACATAGTGTACATAGGATTTTTACTATGGGCATTCAAAATCTGAGTAAAAATGGAGTGGATTTCTGGTGTACCACTTAATAAGAAGAATAGGCTTTTCTAAAGTACGGTAAGAATCACTTGAATAATAGTGAGTAATTAACCAAAGGGTTCCATTACTTGTAGTAACCAACCTTTCGAGTAACCATACTTTCGAGTAACCAGAAAACCCTGAAAATTTTGCTATTGTGGTAAGAATCACTACAATAGTGAGTTTAATTAACCAAGATTCCATGATTTGTAGTAACCAACCTTTCGAGTAACCAGAAAACCCTGAAAACTTTGCTATTGTTCACACGGGATTCCCACACATCCCACGCTTTATGTATTGCTAATTTCCGTGTAAGCTGAGAATTTCTTTCAATAGTGCGCTTGATGTGATACAAACATTTTAAGCTTTGAAATTTGGCATAATGATAGAACAATTACTGTACTTAATAATAAGTGAAAAATTCAAAGATTCAGCAAATTTGATCACAGTCAGTATTTTTACTGTTTTACAGCTTTGACACTTTTGCCAAAATTCCTGGTTTTTGCAGAGCCTGTCACATATATTTTTAATGTGAAGTTTTTGTACGTGATGATAAAAATAATAATAAATAAACACAATTTTAAATTATTATGATTAAATTAAAAAAATATGCATTTTTTAGCTTGGTACAGGGTTAGGCCCCTTGAGGCTGCAACACCAAGGTGTTATAATCAATGGAATCTATGTTCATTCTCCTTCATCCATTTACGCGTTCTCATTCATTCATTCTCATTCATTCATTCTCATTCATTCACTCATTCTCATTCATTCACTCATTCTCATTCATTCGTTCATTCTCATTCATTCGTTCATTCTCATTCATTCTTTTTATTCATTCATTTATTTAATTGCTTTACAGTTTATGCATGACACACTTAAATAAATTAAACAAGTAATTTTTATAAAATTGACATAACTTACAGTGAAGCTACAATAGATAAATAAATTAATTGATCAAATAAAAAATGTACACTACTACACTGTCCATTTAAATAGCTATTTCTTAATACTATATGGAAACATGCATTTGCCTTATGACTGTTCATTTTATAACTAAACTGTTATACAGTGGGACCTCGTTCAACGGACCTTCCGAAAAACGGACAACCACACGATACAGCGGACAAACACAAAACTACGATGGATTTCCTATTGAACATTGTATATTAGGAGCTTCCTAGATGCGGACCTTCCGAGTTCCGGACAACGGACAGAACAGAATTACCACTATTGCTACACCATACAAAAAGTGTTTCACTTAATGGACATTCATTGACACATATCAAAATTTACTACAGTTCAGACAATTTTAATGAATCAACAAGTTCTATCTGGTCCACAGAGGCGGTAGATGAAGTGTATTTCTAACCCGCAGCCCAGTCACGCCTAGCTAGACTTTTACCAATCGCTAAAGCGGTGTAGGAGCGATATGGGGACCCCCGCGATATAGGCACCCCCGCCCCTAAATCACTAGCGATTAGGGGACGGGATAACTAGTGAAATAGGGACCCGTACACCCCAAATCACTAGAGATATTGGGGCCCCCTAGCGGTTTGGGGACCCCTTATATGTTTGGGGGGCCCCTAGCGGTTTGGGGACCCCTTATATGTTTGGGGGCCCCCTAGCGGTTTGGGCCCCTTATATGTTGTAATTGGTAATTGTAATTAATTGCAATTAATTACAGATTCAAGTAATTGTAGAGTTGTAAAGGTAGACAGATTCAAGTAATTTTGACCGTCTACGGGAAAACCGGGCACAACGCGGCGTGCGTAATATCGAGAAAAGATCGATCGATTTCTTAAAAATGTATTGTTTCAAGCCTACGGAAGGGAACGGTTAGGTCTATTATAGCAGGAACGACTAAAGCTGCGACGATAAAACTTGGAGAGCTCAATATCTGGACGCCGACAACTCCGTAAGTACAAAAAAAAAAAATTCGAAGGTGCCGCGTTGTGCCTGGTTTTCCTATAGACGGTCACAATTGTGGAGTTGTAAAGGTAGCTAATTGGTGGTTGAGGAGGCATGGTATAAATCAGTATTACAATTTTATTGATTGAAATTGAATAGCAACTACAAAATTATATATATAATATAGAAAGTGATAAAAATAAAAAATAAAATACTTGAGTTGTTAAGTTGATGACAAGCATCAAGAGGTTAAGTGCAAATGTTGCACCTCTAGTCAATCCTCCAACTTTGTTACTCACTAGTAAGTATGATTTACAGTGTTACTCACTAGTAAGTAGTACATCAGCTCAGTACATCAACTCATTCAGTTCTGAAGACTGAATTATTTTTCTCCTTTAATAGTGTATTAATAGCGTATAGCTAAGCACCTAAGAAACTTACAAGATTACTTTTAAGAAAAGCAAGCAAATAATTAATTTAGTATTGTATCATTTATCTACAGTCTTAACTCTATATCTTATTACTGTCCTTGAAATTAATTATTGTATTAACATTGCACCTGAAGCAATATTGGTATAAGTAATTGAAAGTAATTGAGTAATTGTAATGATTACAGTGACTTTCAATTAGTAATTATAATAGTAATCAATTACGAGTGATCGAAATGTAAATTGTCATAATTGTAATGGTTACAGATCTTCAGTAATTGCAATATTACTGATTATAGCTAACTATAATCTATGGGGCTGATTTATTGTAAATTTCTATCTATATCTCTTTAGTTTAGGTATCTAAAAATAGCATAAACTATTTGCTGTGTACATTTTGAACAAGTAAATTTTTTCTTCTTATCTTTAAAAATTTGTCAGGAATTTGTTCACAAGTCTTATGGAACCATTGATGGCAACTTGGACAGTAAGCCATGTTTTCTTGACTCCCTACTTCTGGCATTTTGCATGTACAAAAAAGCTTTATCTTAAACTTGTTCACTAATGGTAGGGCATTTGTTACTTTGGAAGGAAATTGTTCCATTCTTTCATTATTCATGTCTGGGAGTCCTGAAACTCCAGACAACAGAAGTCAAGCGCCTGATGCTGCAGCAACCTGAGCCACTCCCCTGCAGCTCCTGAGCTCCTATAGACACTTGTCACAGACTATTAACACCTCACCATATATGTATGCTTGTTTATTCTAAGTCTTAGCCTAAGTTCTAATACAGTGCACCCTTTACCTAATACGTGTCTCATTAATGATATTCATCACCACCCTTTCCCCACTGCTCTCTCCGTGCTGCTGGGTCCTTATAAGTTTTGTTCCTGTCATAGATTAAATGTTGCTTTACCTCTGACTCGCTCTTAACACCATTAGGGTTATTGCGCGCTTTTAGTCTTGTGTCTGCGACTGCAAGCCACACCCGGCCAGCGGAAGGAGGCGCATCTAGACTGCGCTGAGTTATTGTACAGCACCATTGAAGTTGGGCGGAGATACTGTGACTCGCCCATTGTTGGTCCTTCGAGCATTTGAAACGGCCAGCCGACAGGACTTCGCTACTCCACCCCGTGGACCACGCCCCTCTAAGAAGTTCACCCGTTGGCTAGAGGTCACCCTTTGGCTCCTGCTCCGCCCTCCCTTGGGTTTTTCCTAGGACGCAGTGCCACGCCTTCAAATCGACTTCCTTCGATTTCGCTCCTTACCTTCCAATAGACTTTGACACCTTCAATTAACGCTTCCATCAATCATGGACGAGGCATCTCCATCCGACTCCGCAGAGCTCAATCAGAAACTCAAGAGGTTGCGCACGCATCGCAACTTCAAGAGGAACTCCATCAACAAGCTCGTCGATAGAATTCAGAAGCTTTGCAACGCCGATCCAGACTTGCTGGACTCGATGACCCTCAAAAACACCACCAAAGAGCTTGACACCTTAGTCAGAGCCCACGAAGACTTTCAGGCACAGATTTTGGATCTGCTGGTCGACGACGAAACTGCCTACGCCGTCGAAGCCAAAGCCTTGGACGACTTTGAGAACATTATCGCAGACATGAACATTACCATTTCAGTCCTTGAAGAACGACGTCGTCTGTGGTCAGACACTAACTGCTTAGTTTCCGAGATGGAACGACTGCTGGCTCTCACCGCCTCCCCCTCGCCTGGAGCGGAGACAAGATATCAGACCTTCAAGAGAGACTGTGCGCCGTTCCTCAACTCAGCCAAGGGCCACAGAGACATTCCTGCCTTCGCGGAAAGATTCCGCTCCTTTCAGAATGCATGTAAGACTTTATTTGATCATTCTGTATTGCCTGTATCTACCCCTGCAGCTCCACCTTCAACCACACCTGCGGCCTCTGGATATCATCACGCCCTGCGTATCGACGTTCCGACGTTCGACGGCGATCCGGAGAACTGGGAACAATTTGAATCGCTCTTCCGATCCACCGTCAAGAACCGTGCCAAAGGCTACGAGAGCATGGAGATCCGCGGCCTTCTCCGAAGCGCGGTGAAACCTGAACAGGCAAAACTTCTCCTCCACAACCTGACAGACACAAAGTGCGACCTGGATTCGATGCTTGCTGAGCTGAAGACAGTGTATGGCGCTCCCACTGTGGTCTGTCCCATCCTCACAAAGAAGATTCAGTCAGTGACATCCCTCTCCTTCGACTATCAAAGCATGTCGGCATTCTATAACTCAGTTTGCCTTCCTTGGCAACGCTTCACCTCGATTGCTGGGACAGACTCCTCCGCTTTCCTGGCAACGATTGCTGTCCAATATATGACCGACCCCTGCAGACAGGAATGGCTGAGATCTGGGTGCACCACATCTGTACCGAGCATGGACAAACTCATCGAGTTTGGAAGAAGTGGATGGCCAACTTCCAGTCCTCCGGACCCTCCCTTCACACTCGCTCCAAGGATCCTGCCGGCACTCTCCTCACCTCCTTTTCTACAGCCTCGACCACTCCTTCCTCCTCCAAACCGCCCATTCGCAGAGCCCCTGCCGGGTGTATTGCGTGCGGTGAGTCTCACCGACTGATGAGGTGCGAGACATTCCGTCTCCTTGATGTCTCGCGCCGTAATCAACTGGTTAGAGACAAGAAGTTGTGCATTAATTGCTTCTCCACCTCCCACGGCTACAAGAACTGCCCCAATCAGCATTCTTGTAAGACGTGCAGTGGTCGCCACCACACCCTCCTCCATAAAGACAAGGATGGTGCCAGTCCTGGATCTGCTGCCACTCCTACCCCGGCGCCCCCAGCGATGTCTTCCATTCCTGCCTCCTCACCTTCAGACGGCTCACCTGATGCGGATGTCGCACTTCCACGAGACCCTCGTTCCCTGTACACGGCGGTGGTGCTGACTCTTGAGCACAATGGCAGGAGTTTCCGTGCTCGAGCACTCCTTGACAGTGGTGCCTCCATTGCAGTCATGTCTGAGCAACTCGCTGGGAATGCTGGTCTTGCTCGTGTTCATGAACGCCTTCCTGTTGAGGGTATTGGCGGGGTAACTCACAGTAAGTTTGGTGTAGTTGCTCGGATCACCTCCCGCAGTGGTACCTTCACGACGCCCTCGATTGCCTTCACGGTCATTCCTCGCCTGAAGAAGCTTGACCGCCCCAAGGATGCTGACACTGTACAGAGCAACCCTGCCTTTGCCGCCTTCCTCCTAGCCGACCCTGAGCTAGGTGGTGATGTGGACATGATCCTGCCTCTGTCTGTGACCAGTGACTTGACTACCGGACCTCCATTTACCATTGAAGGATTCCATGCCTTGCCTACCTGCCTGGGTCTTTGCCTTTCTGGGCCCACTGTCGAACCTCTGAGTAGCCCTCGTGTACTTTCCTTGGTGCCTGACACCCTGGTGGATGACCTCAGCCGCATGTGGGAACTCGACCGTGTTCCTGAAGCCCCTACCTTGTCTCCTCAGGACGAGAAGGCCGTCAATGACTTCAATTCATCCTATAAGTTGGCTGATGGTCGCTTTCACGTCCGACTCCCTAGGGTTTCCGATCCGCCTGAACTCGGTGACACTCGTCGGATGGCCATCTCCAGGCTGCATGCCAACGAACGCTCCCTGTCAGCGAAAGGCAAGCTGGAGGCCTTCAACGTTGTCATGACTGAGTATCTCACCTTAGACCATGCAGAGATCGTGCCTTTCTCTGAACTCACTCGTCAACCTCAGTGCTACCTGCCAGTGCACGGTGTCTTTAAGGAGACGTCCACCACCACCAAGGTTCGCGCTGTCTTTGACGCATCTGCCAGATCCTCCAACGGGGTCTCCCTTAATGACACCCTCCTGGCAGGACCTGCCCTCTACCCGCCTTTGGTAGATGTGCTCCTGAAATTCCGTCTCCACGCCATCGCCATGAGCTCCGACATTTCCAAAATGTTTCGGGAAATCATGCTCCTTCCCTCAGAACGCGACTACCACCGATTCCTGTCCCGGGACCCAGGTGGCAAGATCCTAGACTGCAGGATGAAACGCCTCACCTTTGGGGTCAAATCCAGCCCTTACCTAGCCACCCAGGTGTTGCGCACTCTTGCAGACCTTCACATCTCATCCCACCCCCGGGCAGCAGACGTCATCCATTCTGCCTTCTATGTGGATGACTGCCTCACCAGTATGCCTGATCTTCCCTCAGCAGTGGACTTGAGGGGGGAGCTGTGTGACCTGCTCTCCAGTTATGGTATGACACTGCGCAAATGGCGCTCAAACTCAGCAGACCTCCTAAGCACCTTGCCTGATGATCTCCGAGAACAAGCTGAGGATGACACCGTCAACATTGCCCCACCTCATGAAGCCCACAAGGCCCTTGGGATCCATTGGGATACTCAGTCCGACTGCCTGTTCGTTGCGGTTCCTCCCTCACCAGACCCTTCCAAGCCGGTGACTAAGAGAGTCATTGCTTCAGGCACTGCTGGGGTATTTGACATTCTTGGTCTTCTGTGCCCCACCATCATCCAAGCCAGAATTTTGTTCCAGGAGACGTGGAAGCTGAAGCTCTCCTGGGATAAACCCGTTCCTGACCATGTTCGCGACAGATGGACGGACTGGATTCAAGATCTGCCGCTCCTCAACCGTCATCCCATTCCTCGTCGACTTGCCAAGTCAGACTCTCCTGCCGTCTCCACACAGCTGCATGGCTTCTCCGATGCCTCGACAGTTGCGTATGGAGCCTCCATCTACCTGAGATCAGTTCACCAAGACTCCTCAACTTGCATCATCCTGGTTCTCGCCAAGGCAAGGGTACTTCCTGTCAGACCCATAACGGTGCCTCGGGCGGAACTCACAGGTGCAGTTCTGCTGGCAGAGATGCTAGCACACACCGCTGAACTCCTCGACATCCCGCTGACCGACGTCTTTGCCTGGACAGACTCTGAGATTATCCTTCATTGGCTGCCAAAGACCCCCAATCAGCTGGACAGATTCGTATCACATCGTATATATCGCATCCAACAACTCCTTCCTGGTGTTACGTGGCGTCACGTCGTCTCCGAGCACAACCCAGCCGACCTTGCGAGCAGGGGTGTGCCGGGGAGTGTCTTGATCACGTCAGCACTCTGGTGGTCGGGACCACCCTGGCTGCCTCTGCCGCAGGTCGACTGGCCTTTATCCAAGTTGTCGAAACCTCCTGCTCCTGTCTTCGCGGTTTCCATCAAACCTTCGCTGGATCTTCCTGCTCCTCAGAAGCGATTCCTCGCCTCACTCTGGACGAAGTTCTCCTCTTTTTTCGTTCTTGTTCGTGTTGTTGCCTGGATCAAACGTTTCGCTCGGAATGTCAGGCAGTCGACGCTGACTTCTGGTCCCCTCACCTTTGAAGAAATCGAGTCCTCCAAGTCATCCCTGTATCTGTTCTCCCAGCGAGACAGCCTGCCGGAGGTCGTCAAAGCTGCTGAGAAGGGCGACACCCTGCCTCTTTCTCACCATCTCTCAAAATACTCCATCACCTTCCATCCTAAAGGACACGTCGTTGTGCAGAGCCGAGTTCGTGATCCTGAATCTCCGACTAGGCCTCTCCGTCTTACCATCCTGCATCCAAAGTCTCCGCTGACCAAGCTTCTGCTAACATCCCTTCACAGTGTCTATAGTCACGCTGGCCCTATAGCTATGGCTTCTATCCTCGCATCATCCTTTGTCATCCCAAACCTTCGCAACCTGCTGAAACATGTCAGCAGGTCTTGCCTCACCTGCCAGAAGGCGTATGCCCGACCCCTCTCGCACATGATGGGCATGCTGCCTGAAGCTAGAACCACTCCAGCCCCTCCCTTCTGGCGTACAGGCGTTGACTTTGCGGGCCCTTTGACTCTTCGCCTGGGTCACACCCGCAAGCCGGCTCTTGTCAAGTGCTACGTGGTCGTCTTTGTTTGCCTCACCACCAAAGCGGTGCACCTTGACCTGTGCTCCTCCCTCGCCACCTCGGACTACCTCGCCGCCTTCCAACGTTTCGTCTCTCGCCGGGGCTGCCCTGCAGAAATGTTCAGCGACAACGGCTCAAACTTCCAAGGCGCCCGGGAGGAAATCCGCCAACTTCAGAAGCTGACCGGATCCAAGGCCACCCAGGAAGCCGTGCAAGCCTTCACTACCGAGAGACAAATACGATGGCACCACATCCCTCCTCGGGCTCCCCACTTCGGGGGTCTGTGGGAGGCGGCAGTAAAGGCGATGAAACTACTCCTGAGGAAGAAGGTTGGACCTCATGCCCTCCGCTGGGACGAGCTCTACACCGTCCTGACGGAGGCTGAGGCCATCCTCAACAGCCGACCCCTTGCTCCACTCCATGCAGAGACAGCCACCGAAGGTGCCTTCCTGACTGCTGGGCACTTTCTCATAGGCCGCCCCTTAGCGGCCCCTCCGGAGCCCTTAGCCTCCACCTGATGCTGCAGCAACCTGAGCCACTCCCCTGCAGCTCCTGAGCTCCTATAGACACTTGTCACAGACTATTAACACCTCACCATATATGTATGCTTGTTTATTCTAAGTCTTAGCCTAAGTTCTAATACAGTGCACCCTTTACCTAATACGTGTCTCATTAATGATATTCATCACCACCCTTTCCCCACTGCTCTCTCCGTGCTGCTGGGTCCTTATAAGTGTTGTTCTTGTCATAGATTAAATGTTGCTTTACCTCTGACTCGCTCTTAACACCATTAGGGTTATTGCGCGCTTTTAGTCTTGTGTCTGCGACTGCAAGCCACACCCGGCCAGCGGAAGGAGGCGCATCTAGACTGCGCTGAGTTATTGTACAGCACCATTGAAGTTGGGCGGAGATACTGTGACCCGCCCAATTCAAACAAGAGGTAAAATGCTTCCTCATGCTGCCTTGATCGTATCTGCCAAGAACATTTATTAAAAGTACAAATCATAAACACATTTGTTAGTAATTGGCTAGCTCTCATAACTAACCGATATCTGGCTAGATTGTTCCATAACACACTTCAGTGGCAAATGCAATAGCGTACAAACCACAGTCAGAATATCCAGTCTGAACTGGGTAGTTTCCAAATCAACATTTATTTATAAAATTATGGCTTGGCTGTGTGATGAGAGCAATCTGTTCAATAGCATCTTCTGAAAGGCTCCGATACTTACTGTCGTAAAATTTTACCAGAGAACAATGAATCCCAGCAATAGTGATTGCCACTGATGTGAATAATTTGGACATATGGGCCTAATACGCTTAAAAGATTTATTTTGCCATTTGATTGGATCCTGAAACCCTGCTACATCAGGGAATTGCAATTGTAAAATTTTACATGCAGCTGATATATGAATATCTGAAAGCCATCCTCCATCTTCTATGGTAACCATATCCATTGTTTTCCTTTTCTTTGAAGCTGGTTCTAAATGGAATAAAAGATGTGGGTTTCTACAGCAAATTTTAAATCGAGCTAGCAATAATTACCTGTACTAAAAACTTTTACTCCTTCTTGCTCATCGGATTTTCTAAGATTAAGCAGCCAATCACAAAGTTCATCAATATCACTACCACTCAATTTGAGATAGGCTTTGTTATATAAGGTTTTAACATTACTGCTCAGGTGGTCATTTTGAAGGAGATAAAATTCAATGAGTTCATTTACTTTAAGATAGCTATACCCTCTTCCAATTGTATTCTTCTTGTATTCATCAAATTCTTCATGTACTTCTGATTCACAATAACAAACTCATCTACCTCTACGAGTGCTGCTTGATTATAATAAGCTCTGCAATCTTGCCACAAGACTACATCCACATCTTTGCTTAGAGGATATTCATTGTATTCACAGAGATGAGACAACTACATAATAAAAATTCAGTTTACTTTATAAGCCTATTACTATCAACCTGTTTCAATGAACAATTTAAATCATATGAAGCAGTTCTGACAAAAAAAATTATTTGAACATAAGTAGTTATTAAAGATTTTGAAATTTAATTGTTAATAAATTGAATTATTAAACTTTTATAGAATAATTTTAAGTTCAATGAACTACATTAATACCTATTAAAACAGAGAAATGTTATGAGATTGTTATAATAAACATTTATATTTCTTAGTAGGCGTATTTAACACTTTATGTCAAACTAAAGAACTGATGATAGACCATTTATTTGTCTTGCTAAATTACGTACATCAACTTCAAGATCTTCATGAGGTTCCAACTGTTTTGCTTCAGCTCCTGTTCTCCATAATCGCAATAAACTAGTATTAAAAAGCTGCTCTTCTATATTAGCAAAACTTTTAGACTCGTCAAGTGTTGAAGATTCGGAATCAATCACACTACTATCAGATAAAAGTACTTTGGAGGATGTCACTAAATGCTCTTCATAAATCTATAAAAACAAACATCATGTAATAATAAACAAAGTGTAGTTAATAGCATACCTTGAGACGACTATTGTGCTTACATTTGTACTTTCTTACAACGTTGTTATTTGTGAAAAAAAACCTTCTTTTTTTTTTAGAGCAAGGGGACCCAGTTTGTTCTGAACCAATTCATTAGTATGGCACTAAGAGTGCACTACTGTAGCTCAATTATTCAGTTAATTTTATGCTGGTTGACTTGGTGTAAACAACTGTATAAAACAAACTGGGTCCCCTTGCTTAAAAAAAATAAAAGGTTTTTTTCACAAATAACGTTGTAAGAAAGTACAAATGTTTCCTGTACTAGCAATTAATTGGTTAAGCATTGGACTTTCATAATTTACTACACAAATCTAACCTGAGGGTGATAAGCTGTAGTGATACGATGACTAGTGTGGGTCTTCTTAAACAATTCTTCTGTGGTTTTGTTAACAAATTCTCTCCCTTGATCACTAATGATAGTAGAGGGACACCCAAATCGGCAGAAAAGCTATGAATAAGGAAATTAATATATATATCTCACTGTAATCTAAATGAATAGATATAAATAAAGTGCCACAAATCATCAGTTATTCCACTCTAACTGTGTAAAGAAAATCAGCGACAGAAGCTGCAGATTTATCATGAAGGGGGTGTGCCTCAGCCCATTACGAATAATAATCAAACTTAACAATCAAACTTAAAAAAATCTTCACTTAGCTATTTTCCAAAAGGAATTCATATCTAACTCACACTAAATAATTAACTGGCAGAGTGTAAGCCATATGTATAGTTGGTCCTATACAAGTATAAAATAAGCAGTCATGCAACTTTAATTGCTTGTCATTTATGCTGCTAATTCATGATTATGAATGTTGATATTGATTCCAATTATAATAGGGAACTAAATAAAAACTTAAATATACTTACATATTCACACACTTGGCTATACATAGCTG
>WLWD01000306.1_pt1 | contig 36656 bp, 24 predicted proteins | sample 6712731 | NCBI WGS metagenome assembly WLWD01 (sample SAMN12718690, study PRJNA576275) | sponge metagenome | isolation source: marine sponge | host: Mycale hentscheli | place: New Zealand: South Island, Marlborough, Capsize Point | collected 2014-11-01 | reverse complement strand
AAAATCGGGCACAACGCGGCCCCGACGAAAAATATTTTTTTTGCACTTACAGACTCCTTGGCAAGCAGATATTAAGCTCTCCAAGTTTTATCGCCGTAGCCTTAGCCATTCCCGCTATATATCGCCTAACCGTTCCCTTTGTTAGGCTTATTTAATACAATTTTAAGAACTAAATTGATCTTTTTGCGACGTTTACGCATGCCGCGTTGTGCCCGATTTTCCCGTAGACGGTCACAATTACGTCACCGGTTTTTCGCAAAAGGAAACCGGGAATTACGCGAGTTGGCTACAAGACTGCTTTGTATAGCATGATTTGAAAGGAAAGAAAACTTCTAATCTAGCTAAATTGGTTACTTTTTTTTACTGAAAACTATTATTATTATTATTTAAGAAATCTCATTATATAGAATGCAGTGACTACAAACTAAAACACTGCAGTAAACGCAGGACGTTACGAAGGAGGTTTAGAAAGGCACGGGATAGATCACTTCCGCTGCAGCTAACAGTAATAACTGCAACTCACGATATTTTGTCCTATACTGAACATTACGTCAGTTTGGGTAAATTTAGCTGTGCCTCACAAGTTGTAGCAAACAAAGGTGTGTAGTTAGGATTTTTTTTTCCTGGCCTGTAAGGCTCTGTCAGTGGACAATGCCTAACTCATATTTTTCTTGCTTTTTTGTCTACTATCTTCATTTCTACTTCACAGGTTAGAATGGAATATGTTGTTACAGTTTAGATAAAGGTAATGTGTAATTAACTGGTGGACTAGAGGGTAAATAGCCTGTACTCTATCAGGGCTCTGTTATTGAATCTCAAGTGAGTTTATAAAATTTCAAAGTTTTATTTGAAAACATTAGATAGCTAAGATGAATACCCAGTATTAACTATGTTTCAGGTAAGATCTGTCTGTCTGTCTGTCAAATCTTTTATTCTCAAAAACCATTCTATGACATCAGTATTGCTAATTACGATACCAATCAGCAGGATGCATCAATATTGATTTCATTATTATATTATTTAACTAAATATCTTTGCATTGGCTTACAATATTTAAACCTTCTTTATTATTCCTCTTAATCAGTGAACAATATACAAAACCGCAGTTATAATGATCTTTATGTGAAAAGCAAACTTTTGATAGTTTATAAAACTGCCTTTTAAATAGATCTACTGAAATGCCAAAACTGTACTTAACAATGAGATTAGTTGCACAATGCTCAAAATAGTATGAATAACTGAATTACGTAACCAATACATTGAGCTCATCATAGGTACAAATGTTTGAGATAGAGGAAAATTATTTCTATTGTTTACTTAATGCCCCACAATATACCCTAAACCTATTGGAACTTGATAATTAGAGCCTTCTTAATCAGAAAGTCAATGTACTTTTATTCATTACCTGATCAATAAGCATTGCAATGTCAACAGCATTATTTATAGCCTATTTTTACATGTATTCATCACATGTTTATGAAAATCAATTTACTTAAAAAGGGTGGGGAGTTTTTATTCTGATTTATACTCTCCATTCATAGATCCTGTGAACACACATAGAGGGGGGGGGATTTTTTTTTTAATTATGTCTGAATCATTCAGTCATTATTGTAGCTCTTGATCATCCCCTGCTAATAAATAGTAACTGACATTTTGTAGTGATAACACCTGTAGAGAAATACTAACTACATTTTTACCCTTTCTCAGATAATGTGAACCATTTATTATTATACAAATTATCTCAAGGCAATGTTAAATTAGAGAATTTTAATATAGGTCTAAATATATTATTAATGCAGGTTATGAAGTTCAAGCTCAGCTGTCTGTAACTACACTTCCTAATTCATTGTACACTCAGTCATCTAGAGTAGTAGAAGGATCAGTTATCTGGCTGGTCTGTGAATTTAACTCAGCATCGAATACATTGTCAGTGACATGGAATAAAAATGTAGGACAACTAGTACAAGATGTTCCTCATATAATTATACGACGATCTGTAAATTCTAACGCCTCCAACACCATCTTGATGCTTACAATTGATACTGTAGTACATTCTGATGCTGGAATGTATCAATGTACTGCTCAAGATGGACAAGAAATTGCAAATGGAAACATAATTCCTATTACAGGCAAGTCAATCTTGACACAGTTATTGTGCTCATAAAATATTACTTTGTAGATTTGAATTATATGCCTAGATGAAAAGTTGAAAAAAAGTCTTTTTTTGGGGAACAATTTAGGTAAACTAGCTAGAAAATGGCACATGTTTAGTTCTCATTGGGTGTACTTTCAGCATTTCAAACAATATGCTAAGCAAATAAGTTTATATCCAGTGATGTTTTTTTTTAATGAAGAACATTATACGAAAGAGGTTTTACATACTTTTCATAGCAGTTACAATAGCCAGGAATGATGAAAGTCATGGATATTGATTTTATACATGTTCTGTGGTAAAACATAAATTGCTAGCTTGCTAGCATTATAGCAACAATAAAGTAAATTTCCACTGCTGGAATAAACCAGACAGTATTTACTTTCAGTCTGTTGATGAAGATCGATGAACATTTTAGATGCTTGTTGTGTGCCTGCAGATCAGAACATGCCACTAGTCAAATTCAGTAGCTGCTTCATCTGCTTAAAAATTTAGGTGGCCGAGAGAACAAAATTATTAAATTAGTGTTTTATAACAGCTTGATAGAATGCAACCATTTCAAACCTTATAATAAAGTCAATTATATAAGCTGTAAGGGGGTTCAGAAATTTTATAGTAGGATAGGTTGAGCAAGTACGTGCAAAAGCTGACTGCACCCATTTGGGCGAAATTCAGTAATTAAATTATAGTGTCATGATGGTATACCACAAGATTTGGTGGTCACAAAATTGTGGCTAAATATATTTTTTTTGTCAAATAAACTATTCATGTCTCAGGGCGGATTTAGAGGGGCTCGACTGGTATTGTACAAGTCCACCCTTTTTCAGAACGAGCCCTTTATTTATAGCTACTGTATTTCTTACCTGTAACAGGAAATAAATAATAGCAATCACTTTTTGTTCGTTGTTGTTTTTCCTTGTACTCCAACAATAATTGCGATATTCTTTTAATTGTACCTCCACTTATGATATGCTGAGTCAGAATTTTTACTACTTGTGTCCTCATACAATATGGCAGACCCGGTTCATAGTACACTTACAGCAGAACAAGTCCAGCATTTATTAATTTTGGAAAGAATTTAGTGGTAGATGCTTATTCAATAATTTTTCGTCCTGGTTGAATTTGATATCATAATAAATTTACTCTTATCACTAACTAAAATGTCCTTTTTACTTTCAATTTTTCTCATTAATTGTATTATTCCATTTTTTTTCACGATGAAGTGTACCTATTTACTAAGGGTTGGCATATTATGCTGGCTTGATTATGAGCATAATAAGTGATTTCTAACATATGCTAGCATGATTAGGGTAATTATGATTATAGTGAGGTAACAATTTTTTGGAAAAAAATTATAATTAGTTTTTATTGTACTGTAGCATTAGCAATTTGATGTAATCTTCTAGAGTCTGGCTTTGGGACTTTTTAATCAATCTTTGAGTTTACTAAATACCCTTTATGATGGTAGTTCTTCTTGAAGATTCCAATATCACTTTCTGTAAGAAAAACTTTCAGATTCAGCATCGTTCCCCATCAGGATGCAGATCAACAACTCACTTATAAACAGTGACCATATCAGGATTCAGATCAGTCATGTGTACAGAGATTCTTATAGTTGTAAATATTGTTGAGGTGACTTTGAACTATGTCCTTGCCCACGTTTCAATTAGTTTAATTACTAAAATGATTAGCATTGCTAACACAGCATTAAAAAATGTGCATAATTCGCCAACCCCTAGAATTCACTTCCTGTTAATTCTAAACATAAATACCTTTGTAAATTGGTATTGTTCTTAGTTATAATTTTTTCCTTCCTGATTTTAGGAATTCATTTATTTCAGTTCTTGACAGTTACTATATAATGCTAATTATTGTGTGAATGAGTATTAGAAGATAGTCGTATAGGAAATAACCTACATTTTTCCATAACTAGCCATAGTTATTTTACCCCTTGAAAAGAAACCCCCCTTAGCAAATCCTAGATCCACCCTTGTGTCTATAACAGCGTGACTCTCTCCTGCCAAATTGTATTTGACCTCAGGCTCTACCCAAGTCCAGAATTTTTGCTGTGACTTTTTCCAGGTAGATGTGGGTCTTCTGTTTGGGTGATCTAATAACAGTTTTCCAGCATATTCTCTCTTGTTGCAGTGACTATATGGTCCTACTGTAGGTTTCAGCATAGCATTTAACAAAACTTTCTGTATACTTGAGCAGTTAGCACGATAAAGCATACTAACACTGTTTTGCGTGCTAATTGAGCAGTTAATATCCAGTTATTTATAGGTTTTTTTAGTAAAGCAGCACAAGATCAGTAATCATGTCAACTATTAAAAAGTCCTCTATATAAGTGAGCTGAATTGAGACACAATCTTCTAAATTATAACCGTCGTGCTAAAAGTGACTCATGTATTGTTACTTTGATTCCGGTTTTGTCCAATGCTCCAGGAGTATTAATAATAATTGAACAGGACAGTCTAACATCTGTAGAATTTCCTAATCGAAGAGCATCTTTTGTCAATGATGCTATTACATTATCATTCACTGCTGGCCATGAGGATGATGAAATGAATATGTATTCTGTTACATCAGCACAATGGCTGCACAATGGAGTTCTGGCCAGGACATCTCCAATGAATGCAATGGAAGCAAATGGTCGACTTAAGTCGGCTCTGTCCTTCACATTCCAAGAGTCTGATGCTGGAATTTATCAATGTATATTTATGAGTAACAACTCTCAAGTTTATGGCACAATTCTGCTGAGATTAGAAACTGGTTAGTTTGAAATAAATAGGCTGAGTTTAAAAATGCATAATACACATAATTTGGTTTCAACAAATTATTGGTGGTAAAGGGTTTTCAAAGTTATTGATGGAAGGATATCAATACTTTCTTTAGTCATTCTGTGTGAAAACATTCTCAACTAGCAAGTACCCCGCCACATAGTGGCACTTGACGTATTGCAAAGTAAGAATGCAGTAGCACAAGTTATCTTACTCAGTTATCATTCTCACCATTGGTTAAGGTTCATAAGTTTCCCTCTCCTACTCTCTTTTACCTGAACTATCTGAGCTTTTCTTCTACCCACCTCTCCTAACTTAAGCTCTTTTGTAGAGTCATGGAGCCCCCTTTTACTTGTCTATCTCTCCTGCTTCTGAATTTCTGTATTGAGAAACTTTTGTCTTCTATTTCGTACTTTAGCCTTTTTTTGAAAACTAACCCCCGCCTTTACTCGTGGATTCCACCCTCTTTTTAGTTATAATTAATCGCTCGCCTTTTTGCCTTCTCTTCCCTTCCATTTAAAACCTACACCCTTTACCTCGCCGATTCCATCCGCTTTTCAGCTAAGATTAATCACCTTTTTACCTTCTCTTCCGTACTTTTCGCCTTCCTTTTTGAAACCTACGCGGCCTTTCATGGTCAATTACACCTGCTTGTTAGAAGTAACCAGCACGTTCTACTGATTGTGATTATACTTTACCTACCATAAATAAACGATGCTTTACCGAACCATACAAAGCTCATGAATTATTCATGATACACACACCGCTGGTCGTCGTTGCCGTCGTTACTGACACACAAGCGCATTATTATATAGATTCTATTAAAATAGTGCATTTTGTATATTCATATCTCCTTCACAAAATTAATTTTTTCTATTTTGTTTGCCTCCTGATCATCAAGTCTTATAATACATAGCTAAATGGTCCACTTGTGAGCCATTATGCTTTTATATCTATAAAACAAATGACATTATAATAATTCCAATACTGATTTGGTTTAATACTAAATGCAATTTAGGTGACCCTAAAGCACAAGTATTACATTAGTGTCTAGCTGAAAAATGCTACATATTATGTGTATAATAGAAAGTGATGAGTACACTGTTTATCCTATCATACTCTTCCTATTTCTTAAATACTAACTGGCAGTGTTGACAAGGAAGAACGTTTACTATTTGCAGCCTTCTGGTTATGTTATTGTTTATAATTCCTAAAATGATGCATAGGGTAGGATGTGACTTTACTACAGCTGTTTTTTATAAACAATATCTTGTACACAATATCATCCAACTGTTAACTGCACAATCCTAGTCTCAGTTATTGGAGTGTAATCATTTCAGATTTCTCCTTTACTCATATATAATCATCTACATTGTAACACTATATTCAGTTAAACTCGCTCACTCTGTGTATCAGTTGGTGCTGAATATAAATCATAAGCTATATTCCAAACAAGTACCACACGTGAAAACATAATACTCGATTTAATGAACTAGCAATGCAAAAATATAATGCAGTTTTGCCAGCTTGACAGTATGTCTTGTGGTACTAATCAAGGGCTAAATGATTATTCTGTTGCTAATAGTTCTGGTGTTGTTGGAGAGGACATGTCCACGATGTCTTCTATTCAAAACAAATTATTTCTCCGGCTCAACTTTGATTTATTGCAGTGCACCAAGTAGACACTATGATTAGACATGCTCTCATACATATTTCTCTACAAACAGTAAACATTATGATAAGCATCATTCTTTTGTCATTTCTCTTAAACTATATCTACAAAAATGATTTATGTTAAGCATCATTCTTTTGTCATTTCTCTAAAACTATATCAACAAAAATGATTTATGTTAAGCATGTTTTTAACAAACAAAAATATAGTATGTATATGGCCTGTGTAAACAGTAACCACAGTTACATTACTGGTCAGAAAGTAAGTGTTAGAGTTCTTTGCTATTACTGCGCATTGTTCTGAAGGTGTAATACCAATATACTTGCTGGCATTGTTAATGAAGAACAGGATTCAGGAAGCTTTATATATAATTAGGCTTTGACACTTTACAATAGAATAAGTTATAGTTATAAACCAATTGAGGTTTGTATGCGATTTATAAATCGAAATACAAACCTAATGATTTTGGTTTATAATTATTTTATAGCCCAAACATAAACAACGAGCAAAGTATAGCGTTAGCTATCTTAGTAATTGTATTAAAGTACCCAAACTCTTCATTATTCCATTTTCCTTTGATCTGCCTTCCACCATAATTATGGTTGCTAAGAACTATATCAGACTTTTCCCCGCTAATATATTTTCTTACGAGCATACCAGACTGTATCCGATTTATAGTTCTTAACGACAAGCGGGGTCGCTCGGGTAACGGGCTATAATCCGTCCTTAATCAATATCAGTAATTTTATCATATTTAATATTAGCAGAAAGTTACTTTCTCCATGTACTTGCAATGCATTAAGGGTATTATAAACTGTGGCTACAAAGTGATACAGACTCTACTGCTCGTTATGTACCTCCATTGCAAACACACGACATGTATAAAAAGTACCTATACCTGAATCACTTGTCAGAGAGTAGGTGTTAGAGGTCTTTGATATTGTTGTGAAATAGCTATTCTGATGAAGTGCATAATAGGTAATTGTGACATAGGAATTGTGACTACAGGATGCTGATTTAAAGGAAGTGATTTCTGTGTAGAAGCATAATTCAGCTTAGCCAACCTGACATTTGTATTATGGTAATTGATTCAGTCGGCAGAAATAATTATAATTATATCAAATTTTTCTATTTTAACAGCCACTATGTTAGTTACATTATGTTGGGTTAAACTATAATTAACAATTTGTCTGTTAAAAAGAGAAAAATTGTTATTGGTTATAATCTGGGGCTAGATGATTTTTCTACTGCTAGATTTGGTGTAATTAGCAGTTGTTAGCAAGATGACATATCCACATGTTATTCAATCATTTCGTTGGCTTAACATTGTTTATTGCAGTACAATCTGATTGCAGGCCCTCTGATACAATTATCATTACAACCCGTTAACAGTAATGGTAAAAAAAATTCTTATGCAAAATTCTCTACAATTATATCCACAGTTTGAGCTATTTTAAGCAAATAATAGTCCATGGCATTAGTAAGCCACCAATGGGTAATTACTTGCCAGAAAATATTAAAAATTCTTCGGTATTATTGTGCAAAATCTTTCGTCTGTATGAATAGAATATTTACTGAATTTGTTATGGACAAATTCTTAGTATTATAGGGTGTTAATGAATAAGTTAGAACTCTTCATTTTCCTTCACTACTGGCATATATATGTATTCACTCGGATATTGTTAGTGAAAATATTCATATTATTATTATGCAACACAAAACCAGGAAATTTTTCCAAATTGTTTGCCAGTTACACATAACCACACTACTGGCACACTACTAGCCTGGAACCTACATCTGGACATCTAGCTTACTAACAAGATGTGAAGTATTTTGAAAAGTATGGATTTTAACAGTTGAAACAATCTGTAACAAATCATATTTATAACATCCGTCTAACATCTTGGCATTTCTTTTCGTGAACATTTGTATGTACACAGTCTTCATTATTGTATGTCATATTTCATTACTACATATTATTAACTTCAACAACTGAGTCATTTAATATTATAATAAATGCATTGTGCTATTCTATATTACAGGTCGGGTAGTTGGTCCAGTACGATTATCTCCCTCCGTTGTTTTTTTTTCTGTTCCTGATAAGTTGACATTGGAAGTTGTTGCAAGTGGAGCTCATGGTGGTATTATTTGGACACAAGATGGTATTGACTTTGGTACACGTTCACAGTTTGTCTATTTTCATGAGATATATTTCAAAGAACCAACTACCAGTGATGATTATGGAGAGTATAATATATTTTATTCTGGACAGGGTGGAACTGGAGCTACAATTTTGGCAATTCCATTAGGTCAGTCTTAGTGAATATAAATGTAATCACAGAATATTAGTACTCAAATTTGATAAAATTAGCAAGTAAGAAATGTTTATGTATATACAAATGCACTAGAAACTGTACTACACAATATACTGAAGCAAATCATGTGACATAACTATACAAGTGACTCTGTTTACTTACAGAACAGTACATTATATCTTATAATCATATCATAATGTTTGTGTTTAAGACCACTTGTCCTGGAAAGTAATGCAGTTACTAATTTTCTCATCACTTCATATAATCTCAATGTAAAGATTACTTGCATTAAATACAGGCTATGAATACAGTAACACAGACATTTTTGCACAATACAAAATAATGATATAATAATTATAATTTTAATTGTTCAAAATTATTTTCCAAACTAATAAATCAATTCAATGGCTCATTAGTCTGCTGAATTAAATGTCTTGCAAACTATGTTTTTAATTATGAAAACTACAAGATCAAGTATGATTGGTGTATTTCAATGTCACAATTAAATTCATGTCTGACTAAAATATTTAAAATCAGGGCATATAACATAATATTGATTGAGGTCATACAACTCCGAGGAAACATAATAAGTATTGAGCAACTCATCTAAATCAGCTCATTCCCATGCTGGCAGTGGTATTGGTTTAGCTAGAAGTAATTTGAGGTCCTAAAGTATTATACTTTTTTATGTCTTTTTAAGTTTTACTTGCTTTCTATGTACATTATATAATTCAACTAAGTTCAATATATATTTTGCAAGAGAGTCATCCAAAGTATTAGTCATTTTTTATGTCTTTTTTAAAAGTTTTTATTTGCTTTCCATGGACATTATTTTATACTTAAACTAAGTTCAATATATATTTTTGCAAGAGAGTCATCCACAAGTTTTACTTACAAAGTCAAAGTGACGTTACAATATTTTGTCAGACATCCCAGTAACCACATGCAGGCTCATCTTCTACTTGTTTCCCCACCCATCCTAGGCTATTTGCTTCAGTTCTGTCATGTGGGGGCATGCTCCATAGTAACTTACAAAGCTATTTACTCATGATAAAAACAGGAGAATTGTCCTGAGTTCAGGGTCTCCTCATAGTAATTGCAGTCTCTTAGTTTCTTTAAATGCAGTCCACTTATCACTATGTGATTTTTAAAACCATTCTCTCATGTTTTTAAGTTCATTCTTGTTATGTTTAACACCCAGTATTGGCAACTTCAACCAAAATTAACTATTTTGTATAATTTTCTAATTATTTAATGCAGAAACTGCGAACACTTCAGTTAGCAATCAAAATTTTGCTGTTTTAGAAGGAAACAATGTCAACATTAACTGTACTTCTGTTGGAGGTCCAACACCCACTGTAAGATGGACATTTAATAATTCTAACACATTCAATCAGACTGATGTGGTCACACCCCCTCAACGTGGAAGTGATAGAAATATAACATTAGGAAAAGTCATATCTACTCTACATATAGTCAATGCTCAATACCCAGCAAATGATGGAGTGTATACATGTACTGGAAGTAATTCTCAATTAAACTCTACCGCAAACGTCATTGTACAAGTAACAGGTAAAGTTATATAATATATAAATTTAATAGTTCAAATAGTACTATTTGTGTTCCTGCAAGCTCCAATAGTGCTTTGAACAACTTCAATAAAGTAATGATTTTTACTCATGTATAAAAGTAACTTGTATCATTGCCTGAAAAGTGTCCATTGACAACCAAAACAAAATCGTAAAATAGTGTATAATGTATTGATAACTAGTTTGTTAACCTCTAAAGCCTTGTAAATGTTTTGTTAACTCTAATTACCAAGACAGTTTACGGATTTTGTTATGGTTGTAAATAGACACTTTTCACCCTGTGTATACTTGCATGTAGTATCACAATGACATACAAATGCAATACTAACATTGTTTATAGAATGTTGTACTTCGGCATAAATGGCGAGTGAGCTATATTGTGTACAAGTAATTCACACAAGTAAGAATCTAATAAAATATTGATTACAAAATGTGTAAATACGGCTACATTCATTTTAATTTGCCTGAAGTTGATGTCTTAGATCCTGTTAATCAAGTATATTAGAAAGCATCATTCAGTCTATTTAGTCCCAAATAGCCATTGATTATAGTACAGATAGCTTCCTCTAAATGACCTAATTCCTGGGGAAAACTATTCTAGCTACTTAAAAATAGTAGATTTTCTCTCCACATAACTATTTGACTTAAAAAATAAGCATAAATCATGCATTTATAATGAATTTTTGCACAGTTTATAATCTTACACTAAATGGTGACATCATTACTACCGCAGAAGATGAATTGGATGTGTAAAGGCAGCTAACATGTTTGTTGGGTAGTTATGTTTTGCTACTCTTTTGCCAAGCAGTAGCTATAACACTATACATTTTCACACACACTTGTTTGCTGGATATACCAACTTTTGTGTAGGGTTATCGCAGTGACTAACAGTGCATTAACCGAGGTAACTTACCACCACCACCAATTCCAATAAAAAATGAAGTCCTAAGTTTGTAAGATATTACTGCATAAGCCAAAAAATCAGGTATGACAGACACAACCTTAATTCAAAGGGCTAAAGAATTTATGATAGCGAAAAAATTATAAGCTTTCTGATTAGTGGAGGGGTTGGGGTGAACCACCAAGCAAACACAAAAATGCGAGGATCAAGGTGCAAAAATGACATATGTGCACATGTATGTCCACACATAATATATATCAAATAATAGTGTGCTTGTGCGCAAATGGTAAGTGATCCTGTAGTTGTAAGCAGAATTCAAATTTAAAATCTAATAGTTGAGTTTTACTATACTTGAGGCTAGAATACTAGTTAGCATGAAAAAAATACATTTATTAATATACGCTTTAACCTACTATGTTCAGTTATTATATTTTAACATTGTAGGTATGTAGCCAATCCTTGCCTCTATTTTAAGGAATAATGATAGCTCATGCAATACAACTGTAGCTGTTCTCAAATAAAGAACCAGTAGCTATTGAAAACAGGTTTGTTTTAACTATAAGTGGAGCACGTATGCAGCAATTGATTATTAATTTTAGCGAACAAATACAAAAGTACATTCTGACTTCAATTAATAAACAGTGTCATCTTTTGAATTGAAGATAATCTGACCATCCAAATAATGACCGGTAGCTATCGATAAAAAAGCACTCTGGTACTAAGAAATGGCTGAGTTTGATTTTTTGTCTGGCCAAGAGTCATCAATAGCATACTAACCTTGTGCCGCATGTTAAAAAACAAGTATTTTGAATGAATTATACCAGTCTTAGCCTAATTGATATTTTTATGTATGTGACACATGAAATATCACATGTTGTCTCATGATATTATTTCACTCTCAGGCTTTATTTTTACTCGCCTCTGACTTTTAAAGGTGTATTAGCCTGCTCATGAAAGTATGTAGTAACAGCTATATAAAAACATACTCCGAATTCTCAATTTGACACCGCTGTATATGCGTCTCACTCACTACAGTTACTCAATTAATATATATTGTCAATAAAAATACAGCTATTGCACTTTAATTAACAAAATGTAACATTTCTGTTCGGACCTTATGACTAATGCAATATTATCTCCTTTTTAGTTACATGTTTTATAATGATTATTTTCCAGCTTTATTTAATTGCTATTAATGCTTACAGTTTTACCTCAGGTGATGTTAGAAGTCATGAATCGACCTAGAGTTAGATTAGGTGAAACTGTGACTCTTACTTGTACTGTAGTAAGAGGTAATCCTCCAAGTTATTCCTTTCAATGGTATCACAATGGAGTGCCAATTAATTCCACATCAGAAACATCAACTACCTCCACTTTAGTAATAGATTCAGTTATGGAGTCCAACACTGGCACATATGAGTGTAGTTTTACAAATATGGCTGGTACTGAGTCACAAAGTGTTGATATATCTATTGGACGTAAGTTATAGTTTTTAAACTAAAATTATTATTATACCAAATATCACCTGATCAAGTCCAAATGGGATATTATTAGTACGAGGTCAAAATATGGTTTTAATGGCTAAAAGAACATAAATGAGTATATTTTTAGTATTATGTCACTGGATCATATTTGGCCCCATTTTTTTTTATTTGAGCTCACATAGTATAGACATGGGCAGTGAGATTAGACCAGAAGTAGCTGCAACCAGAGTGGTACTAGCTAGCCCAAACAGTTCAATGCTTCCAAGCTTCTCAAACTCAAAGAGGTTCAATCTTATGTTGTTCAAGAAGTTGGATAAAGGATATGCCAGCATGAGGTACAACTGAAAGGCACTAGGACTAGCCATATATTATACCAAATCAGCCTGAGCATGCTCATTGATAGGTTAAGTGATACTGATATCATGGGAATGAGGTGTGTGATATCATGGGAATGAGCTGTGTGATATAATGGGAATGAGGTGTTTGATGTTTGTGTGACACAGTTCCTGCTGTGCTGTTGGTGGTGGATTACACCACAATGGGTATATTTCATGTTTTAAATATATTTAGCTATCTTTGTATGTATTTCACTAGAACCTCCTCAAGTCTCACTGCCATATACCAGCAGAGTTGTCCTGAGCAATTCTATGGTAACACTAGTTTGTAATTCTACTCAAGGAGATTATCCTATCACTTTCATGTGGACTGGACCTGATGGCAATATGTTAGATATGATGATAATTTCCAGTAACAATTACTCTAGTGAAGTTACCATTTCAACTGCTGAAACATCAGTCTTTGGAAAATATACTTGTTTGGCTACAAATTCCTTTGGATCTTCCAATGGAACTCTGACAACAGTTCAAGCAGATAAGTAAGGATATAATATTATAGTTGTAAACCTGATATATTTTATTATGAGGATGTTCTTTATTCATACAGGGATAAAATCAGCATGCATTGTTAGTACTGTTCATTTTTTGTCATTGCGTATGGAATAATACATGGTACTGTGTGTTGTGTCATCTACATATGGATGCTTGTTGTGCAACATATCACATAAATGAACATGAGTTCATTTCATTTATATTTGTGATGTGTTTCAGTGCATGGTTAGTTTAATCAGAATGCAATCTCATTCTCTGACAGCATATTTTTGTAATGTTTACCAATATTAACATAGCATTTGTTATAATTATCTCAATATTAGCTACAATATTTCAGTTGCTACAATTTTGGTCTTTCTTTAAGTAATCCACAAGATTCATTTTTGTTCTTGTGGTAAATAGTGGATTAGTAGTCTTTCGTTGAAATGCTTTTTACCTTGATGATTACAATATTTGAGAACCTTTCATGAAAGCTTTCCATTTATTTATAAGTATATAAAATGTTAAAAATTTTTTTTATTGTAATTGTTACAGTGCCTCCAATATTTCAAGCTCATAGTACTTCTGTTAAAGTTGAAGTAAACCAAATGTTGATGTTATCAGTAATAATAGATCATAATTTTCCTCTCAATGGAATCTCTTGGATATTTAATGGCAACAGTTTAATGGGGCAATCACGAGTCAGTGTTACTATTCCACCTGTATTTGAAGTTCCTTCAGTAAACACGAGTTTACAAATAAACTCTGTTATTCCACGTGATGCAGGAGTATATGTTGTCATGGTAACAAGTCCTGCAGGAAATATTAGTACTGCAATTACGGTGGATGTAACTGGTACGATATAGTTTTATAGTAATCATATTTATATCTCTACATATATACATATACATTTCCTTGTTTCCTTTATAGCTATTGCTACTATTATACAGCCAATTCAAGATAATCGTAGTCTGGAATATGATGTTAGTACAATGGTGGTATTGAACTGTTCTGCTAGAGGACTACCAACCCCTACCTTTACATGGTCACCATCTGGAAGCATGTTTCAAGTGTCTTCAAGTACAAGTATGGATGCAGAAGGCTATGCTGTAGTCACTTCCTCTCTCACAATAACTAATGTTATGAGGGGAGACACTTCATTTACCTGTTCTGCTAGTAATTCTGATGAAATGGATAGTCACAGTTTCACACTGACCATATATTGTAAGTTGTTTAAAACCTGTAACATTGAATGTTTCATTTATGCATGTCAACAGTATTTGTATGAAACTTATTTGTGCAGAATTGTATCTAAAAGAGTTAGGGGTCTCACATACTATTTGTACTGTGTAACACTAGATATGTAACCAGCCACTTTAAAGTGTGTTTCAGTTTACGATTTATATATTTTTTTAGTTCCTCCCACTAATATTATGTCTCCATCTACTATGGTGCTATCTTTCAGTCCACAGTCTGTCACTCTATCATGTACAGCAGAAGGTCTACCACTTCCAACATTTATCTGGAATAAAGGCAGAAATGATAATATTGAACTTACGTTTAATTCAAGCATTACAACACTTAATTCAAAGACCTATTCTATATCTACTTCAATGGGAGCCAGCAACTTCACTATAGCTCCTACCTCTGCTATAGATTCTGGTATTTACAGTTGTGTAGCTATGAACCAGTTAGGACAAGATACAGGCAGTGTAAGCCTCACAGTTGAGTTGTTTAATCAACGAGATTCTCACAAGTATAAAACGATAGGGTCTTAGTGTTAGAAGTATTCAGATTGAAACTATTATATTATTTTATTATAATGCTACGATTGTAATGAAAATTTTATCTCTTATTTCACCTTGTCTTCCTTCATTGTACACCATGACTGCCACTCATCTTAGTCAGCTCATATTTTAATGCTCTTTATTATATTACCATCTATTTTAACTTAGCTAGTAGCATTAAATTTTTTTGATATAATATTCACAAGACGTTTTGGCTCATAAGCCTTCTTCAGTTGTTAGGTGAGGGGTAGCTATGACCGTTTAAAATAAAATAAACAAAATGGTCAACGATAAAAAAGCACGTAGCTGTGGGTCAATTGACGCTAAAGTTCTTGTAGCAACGGAGTCCACGTAGGTTGAGCTCGAGGCCTTTGTCTGAATTTGAGGTGGTATTGGTGCTCTGTATAATTAATGCTTCTGTTAGCCTCCTATGAAAGTAATTTGGTACCATTTTCAAAACTCTTCATTCATTCCAGTTTACTCTGTGTGATTTCTTCCATGCATGTACTGAGATGCCATTTTTGTCATCCATTCTTTTCACTGCATATTAATGTTTTTTCAATCTTTTTTCTAGATTTCTGCCAGTTTCACCCACATACACTGAATTGCAGTCCATGCATGGTATGCTGTAAACAACTCTGCATGGACTGCAATGCAGTGTATGTGGTTGAAACTGGCAGGAATCTAGAAAAAAGATTGAAAGAATATCAATATGCAGTAAAAAGAATGGATGACAAAAATGTGCCATATGACTTATGACTTGCCATGTGACTTGTGCACTGCAGTTCATGGAATGTTTTGTACTAACTGTCTTTAAAATAACCATTACATGATGAAGGTTAAAAAAATTATGCTATAAAATTATTTTATTTCAGTTCCTTCACCAGCTGGCATTATATTTTCTTCCATATTGGAGACTAGTTTAACAATCACATGGAACTCTCCTGATGGTGCTAATATTTTTAGGGTATGTCGCATCAATGTACTTTTGTTTAATATTATCAGCTGATGAAATCTTGACATTTTTCTACAGATAACTGCTGAGTTTAATTCTACTTATTCCACTGAGGCCATATTTACTTCTATTAATGCAATGTCTTATCCCAATGGAACATGGAGTGCCATGTTGACTGGTCTAAGTGAAGGATCTAGATATAATATTAGTGTGACATCACTAGACAGAAAATCACTTGAGGCAATTAGCTTACCAGCAGGTCCCTTCTCAATACTTACAGCATCTAGTAAGTACTTTCTTCAACATTTGTTATTTACTTTTATTGTTAATTTACAGTATAATAGAGGTATTGATAAGTATTAATATGTTATTGCTCAGTTTGGTATTGGTAACCTTTAAGTGAGTTTGATTAACATTTGTTAATAATCTACAGCTAGCTACATGAGCATATTGTACTGGAAAGTAAGGCATGAGTTGGTAATATTAAAGGGTCATGTGACTTTTGTCCAGATTTGAATTGTGAGGAAATCAAGTTGTGACAATTATATTATCTTGCCATTAATATCTCTTTACAGTACTATGACTTTAATTGTATATAATTTATTTTGTCAATTTTTATAGAAACTTGTCCGTTGTATCTGTGTCAATAAGATTGAATCACTAGAATTAATAAGATGTCAAAGTGTTATAAGCAAAAAGTGTGGCTCATAATGAAGTAATTAAGTGAGCACTAAGTACAAAATACAATGGATATAGGAAATATGACCTATTCCTTCAATTTAATTTTCTCACACCAATGTTATCTATAGTCATAATATTGCAACAAATTGAAATATTGAATTATAGGTTTAAGTATTATTGATTATTTCTATTTTTTTTTATAGATGAGCTATTACAACTTGTTTTACTGACTGGTGCTGCTTGCAATATGTGGATTGTGAGTTACTCAAGGCTAGTTGCATACAATTTTCATTAACTGTGACCAAATTTGCAAAAAGGGACCTTATGGAGCAAAATAAAAATTATGAGTTATCGGTATCATGTGAAAGTTCTATTCTGGAGCAACAAAATGAGCTATAAAGTGTATGCAAGCGTTTACTATAAGCCAAGATATAGGCGTTTATATTCGCATTGCGGGTCACAATCACAAAAACATTATTTTGAATAAACCGCGTTTAAAGTTTAATCTAACGGAACTTAATTTTTTCGTAAATTTCCGTTTTACGTAAGGGCATGGCTAATTTTTTTAGCGATCTCTACCGCTGCTGGGAAAGAAGGCCAACTAGGAACCAGAGAATTTAAAATTTGTCAAATTTGGTGACTTCTGCGACAAGCGCTAAAAGCGCAACACTCAAGGTAAGACATATCAAATAGGCAACTTAGTAATCAAGTTTAAATTTATTTGGAATAGAAATAAACTATAGTAAGTACAAATTATGAAATTTTAATGGTAGCTAGTAACAAATAAAATTCTTTTGATAGCTACAGTAACAAAATAGTATGATAAGAATGTTATTTCTTAGTTGGGCAGCTCCTGGAATTGTGACCTGGCTGTCGACATATTCCACACAATCTTTTCTGGGGTTGTTTTGAAGTAGATGGGTTGACAGTAACTGATTCATGAGTAGCAGCAGGGGAGTCATTCATTTCACTCAGAACTTCAGTTGGTGAACTAGCTCTACTTACAGGCTTTGGAGTGGTAGGTAAGGGACAAGTAAGGTCCTTATCGTCTGGTGGACAAAAGTCTCTAATTTTGTCATACAGGTACCAGGTTCGATCTGGAGTAAGACCCTTTGGCTGCACAACTGAAGGGAGTTGACTAGGGTTTGGAGTCCAATCCCTCTTCAATAGACTAATTTCCATTTCACTTGTTGCTGCGCGCTCCTTAACAGTCACATTCCCTGGTTTCTCCGTATCAAAAATGAAGTGGTGTAACTTTTTGATGCCAGATATTTTTTTAAAATTTTTGGCAAAAAAAGTGGTCCAGTCGTAAGTTTCCACTAAAGTATTACCATCTTCTGTTGTGACTAACTGAGAATAGTTACACTCTGCTGACATGTTCACAACTGCTGCAAGTTTTGTTAAACTACCAATTTTTGTTTTCCGGTATTTTTGCTTTAGAAGCCCAAAACACCAATCAGGTGCAAATTTGGTGTGGCCTACAACCAAAAAAGAAAGAGTTATTTTGGTGTGTCTTTTAGTAAGTATTCTCCACGCTAAATACTGTATCATGCAATTATTTTTGTTTTGTCCTGTACAGTTATCGGCATGGAGAAACACTTCTGTCTCACCAAGGCCATGCGTTTCAAAAAAATGATGAAGCTGGCTCACAACTGCATTAGCCCCCTTTCCACAATCACCACTTTCATCATTTAAATAATTAACTTGACGAGGTATGCCCTCACAATGAACCCCGAAAATACTGCACTTTCTAGGTACCAAGAAATACATTGGGCCTGGTTGAAGTGGGTCAGATGGATAATGTACCTGCAAAAGAAAATAAATGTAATTACTTTGTGGCTACAACAATTATTTAATTAGCCATTTTTTATTGTAGTCATTATTACTTATTTAATTTTTTAAGATACTCTAGTACTCTTACCATTTGTGCATAATCAAATGAATAATGGACTTTTATGTTATCTGAATTTTCAGGTATTTTTCCTGATAATGGAGGAGGTTGGAAAATACCATTTACTACAAAGTGGGACCGGATAGACTCACGACATTCCTTTGTAATAGATCTATAGTATGATCTCTCCATGGTAACCACTCTCAAGTGTTCGAGAGCATTTTGAAGTACTGAAGACTTCTCTGCTTCAGGCGAGTTTGCTGTTCTAAGCACAGTTTGGCTATTTTGCTGGCATTGTCAACATAAATCTGCCATAGGCCTCATCAGGATGACTGATGGCAAAAGAGTTCGCCAAAGATGACAAAAAGTTGAGTATGCCACAACGTGTGTATCAGTACAAGCATTTGCAGCATTTTGGTAGAGCTTCCATATGCCCATTTTTGAAGTACTTGAAGGCAGAAGCTTTACGTCACTTTTGCGGTAACCTGGAAGTCTTCCTGGTAGAAGGAGGCCATTTTCCTCCGTGTAATTCACCAGAAAGAAAATAACATGCTGAACGGACTGAAGATTAAGAGTGTTGTGAGGCAGACGCTTGGAATTACCATGGACTCGAGGAAGAATTCCATGATCATGGTAACCTTTGGCTATGGTTTTAAGTCGTTTGATTCCAATCCCATGCAAAAACAGAAATGTCTTGAGACAGATACTTTTCCCCTTATGATGATATGAATAATGGATACGGACTCTCGGAGAAGGGGAATGCCTTGACTCTGTAGATACACCACTGCTGATATCACCAAAAGCTAAAAGCTGACCAATTAAAAGCATATCCAATTCAATTCGTGATATTTGCTGACATTGAGATCTGCATTCTTGCACATGACTAGCTGAAAACTGTAGTACACAATCTTTCCCTTTCCACTTGGAGCAGCCACAACCTCCATCAATAAACATGGCTACTAATCGATCTTCATCAATGTCTGATGGTTGAAGTGTTACTTCAATGTCAGTAAGTGTGCATAATCGTGACAAAGCAGACGTCTCCAAGTCAGAGCCATCTTCTGGTACTACCTGTTCATCATCATCTTCCTCTACAATCTCACTTGTACTCTCAAAATCTGTATTACAGTAGTCCTTCTCAATACTGGTCTGAACATCACTACCATTGTCAATTTCCACTGATTCTTCTTTCAAGCCTATGTAGTAGTAATAAATATTAGAATTTGTTTAATTTTGTTGAGTTGGCATTCTGTTTTATTACTGTTTGGTATTAGCTAACACATGCACTTACCACTGTCTAAATCAAATTCCTCATCACAGTCCTCCCTACTGGTAAAGTAGTCTTCAATCACAGTTGCTATGGCTTCCTGGTCACAACAAGAATAGTTGTTAATTGAATTCACTAACTCTGAAACCTCACGGGCACTGGGGTTCGCCATATTCACTTAAAGCGGCGGTTAACAAAGGGATTACGTCACTCTTAATTGATTTTACCGCGGAATTGCAAGATGTTACCGCGCAATTGCCCGCGATGGAATTCCCTGCACGGTAAGACGCCATTTTGCCTAGCTTTTTCAAGCGTCTGGTTTTCTACTTTCCCGTTGGAATTAAGCCCCGAAACTTCACCCAGAGGTAGGCATAGTGTCATAGCTAAATGTACTTGCTTAACCTTAAAATGGGAAAAAATCGACCCGTCGTCGTTTTATGGCAATAACTCAATATCAGTTTTTGCGCGATAAGGTCCCTTTTCCCAAATTCGGAATTATTATGTGCTACAGAATGACAGTCCTTCAGAAAAATCTCAGGAGATCATTGCTCACCTGACATCATTATTAATACAACAGTGCCAGTGTAATATTGATATGAATACTGCAATTACAAATGGAGGATTTCAATGCTTTGCCAACTCACCTGAACTTGTTACATACAGAGCACAAGTTCAGGGCACATCGGAAGTGGCAGCACTTGAATTTGTGCAAATATTACAGCAATGGGTGTCAAGCGGACCTTCAATAAATATCAAAGCACAAATTTTGAATGTGATGTCTTCCTGTTCAGTGTTAATTGCTTCCTTAAGTGAGCCTGAGTGTGACTCTTCAACATCTATCACCACATTTAGTGATACGGTTACTGATGCTGAAACTAATAGTGTCATGGATGGTGAATCTGGGGGTGTTACTGATAGTAATACTTCAACAGAAATTAATCTCACTACAATTATTATAATCTGTATTGTTTGTGTAACTTTAATAACCTTGATAATTGCTTTGGTAATTATAGTGTATCTTAGACTAAGAAGCAGAGTGTCTTTCATAAAGAAATCCATTCCAAACATGTAAGTGTAGCTCTTAGTTTGCAAGTTCTGTGTAAATCTAAATATAATAAGTATTTTGCTGCCATTCTTGTCATGTACTAGATCTTCTGAAGTTCAGCAGCAACAATTTCAACAGCAGCCATTAGAGATTTCTTCATACCATAGCAATGACTTGCATGAGTATGAAACTATTGATAATATGTCAAGAATGAGAAGCAGTGTTGTCGAAAATGTAGGAATTGAAGAGTTTTCATTTTCCCAGTGTAAGGCATATGAGAGTCATAAGGTGCCAGGCAACAGTGGGACAGCAACAGGAAGTGCTGTCAATGATGTTACTTATGAAAATACAGAAAATACACAAAACCAAGTGGCTAGAGGAGAAATAAGTCAAAGTTATGATGACATAAGAGATCATGTGGAGAGAAATAAGGAGAGTAAATAACGATGTAATACCAGGAGGAAACTAAAAACCACGTTGAACACTGATATTAATAGCTAGTTCATAGTTTTGTATTTTAAACTACTTTTTTATACAAAATTCACGAATTCAGTTTTTTTTTCCATCAACTGTATTAGTCAGAAAACAACAGAAATAGTTATTCACTTCATTAAATAAAATATAATTTAGTTATTGTAATAGATATTTCAAATATTTGTGGTAAAGTAAGAATTTTAATCAGTACTTATCTGATTAACTACTTGGATGTGTTGTGTATTCAACTATATGTGTTCAATAGAAACAATACCCGAAAGTAACTATGACATTTAAATTTTAATACATAGAATCAAATTTTAATAGCAAGAACTCTTAAATCTGAACCACAACTAGAAAAAAAATTTTATGTTCCAATGTATTTCAATTATAGACTAATTATATAAATGTAGGTTATGACGTTCAAGGTAAGCTGTCTGTAGTTACACTTTTCTAATTCATTGTATGCTCACTCTTCTAGAGTAGTAGAAGGATCAGTTATCTGGATGGTCTGTGAAGTTAACTGAATATCCAGTACTCTGTCAGTGACATGGAATAAAGATGGAGGACAACTAGTACAAGATGTTCCTCATATATATATAAGAAAATCCCTTTTTACTGACACATCTTCCACCACAACTTCAATGTTTAACAGTAGACAATAAAGTGTTTCCTGATTCTGGAATGTATCAATGTACTGCTCAAGATGGACGACAAAAAAGCAGATGGAGACATAATTCCAGTAACAAGTAAGTCAGAGTTGACCTTCTAAATGTTTGTGCTCTAAAATAAATAATTTACAAAGTAGATTTGAACTAATATATGCCTGTATCATAATTTTAGGATAATGTATTTGTTTGGGACACATAAAAAGCAAATTAGCTAGAAAACAACACCCATATAGTTCTTACTGGGTGTAATTTTAGCATCCCAAACAATATGCCAAATTATTAAAGTATATGTCTAAGGTGTTTGTTTATCAACAAGTAGCACAATAATGCATGAAAGAGTTTGTGTTAGTGAAAATGCACAGGTTGTATATGAATAATAATGATGAACTGGAGGAGCTCAGGTGTTACATTAGTAAGTGTGTTAATACAAATGAGTGATAATTAAATTGTGACATTCTCACAATAAATATATTTATTCCACCCTAGATATCTTCACAATGATATCTTTGGGTACGTGGCCCTTGAAATAATTCACAGATATTTCACCGTTATTATTTCATGCTGTACTGTGCCAAGCTTGGTACCCTAGTAGTTAACAGCAACTGGCCAAACTTGTCCATTTTTTACAGCTACCTTCCTCTGGTATCAACCTAGTTAGAGCAGCTGCTAAAATATCTGTTAGGGGTGTGGATATCCCCTACAACAAACTTCAGCAGTGAAGATATCTAGGGTAGAATAAACCTCTTATTACACTCTGGCAGAGTGATATGGCTTGTTATTTCACTGTTAGGCTTTATTGTCACTCTCCTAACTAAACTTTATTCAAGTATTCAGAAACTTCTGAGTCAAAGCCTCTTAACCAATTCATATTTGAGTAAACTCATTCTTAAACATTTCCTGAGACTTTTCATCAGTTAGATATAAGAGTTTCGTGTAGGTTGATAGTATAACAGTTTGTCCCACTCCTTTGTTCTTATTTGAGTGACTATAAGGTCTCGGCACGGGGTTCAGTTATGGCATTTAACCAAACTTTCTATACTTTAGCATTTATCACTCTAAAACAAATTGGAATAGTAATATCAGCATCTGTCATACTTTTTTGGCTGACAAATGAGCAATATTTAGTATTTAGCTATCCCCAAGTTTTTATGTAAAAAAGTCTATTGGTTATTAAGTTCTCTAATTGGGTCCGATCAATTCAGGATAGTTGCTGCCTTGTGGCAGCATATAAGACAGCACCGAAACATTTTTTTGAGCTGTCCTCGACACCACTGCATATAATATTGGAAGAGAACAACATTTTCACTATACGGTATTCATTACTCAATCAAATAGTAATAAAGAAACATAGTGTTAAGAAATGTCAGCAAGATTCTGTGAGTTACTTTTAAAACAACATCTTCTTATTTTAAAAAGTTTAGAAAACTACAGAAGACTAGTGCATGTTCTTGCTAATAATTCAGAGTATCAAGTTTACCATCTTTATATCGCAACCAAAGTTACTTTTCTATTTTTTTTTTTGATGGCTTTGGCCGGTAAATTTGTCAATTATGTAACCCAATGTTAAGAAATACAATGAAGGCAAGCAATACAGCATATTACAAAATAACATCTGGATTAGTTCCCTGTTTTGTATGCTCTTACAATAGTTTTCTAAAGAAATAATTTTTTATTCAACAATACACATAAAACACATTTTAATGCTACACCCAACTTCACCTTTTCACCATCAGTTTATCTCTCCCATATTTTTTTCCTTCTGCCTATAGATTTGTTACAATTATCAAAGATAAAATATGCATTAATAGTTTAAAAAAACCCACCATAACCTCTTCAGCAATCCAACATTTTGAGTCTGGTATACAAATTTGGTTATATTTTATTGTTAGCACTATTTGTATGAGTGACTCATATTTCTCCTTTGGTTCCAGTTTTGTCCAGTGCTCCAGGAGTGTTGAGAATAACTGAACAGGATACTCTAACAACTGGACTAAATGCAAACCGAAGAGCATCTTCTGTCAATGAAGCTATTACATTATCATTCACTGCTGGCCATAAGAATGATGAGAAACTGACTCAACTCTGCTGAGATTAGAAACTGGTTAGTTACAAATAAATAGGCTGAGTTAGAAATGCTTATTACACATAATTTGGTTTCAACATTTTGGGGTTAAAGAGCCTTTGACATAATGGATAGAAGGATATAAAAATGTGTACAGAAAATATGAAGCACAAAAGGTGCGAACCCTCAGCGCTATTAAACACTACCTAGCTATTACAATACAATCTCCTTCCAAATGAACAAGTAATCTGTTAGCTATTATTAATGAGGCATCAAAATAGCTCGACCAATGAAAATGGTACATAAAAACGCTGTCTTCATAAGAGAAGAAGCTAAGCTACCCAGAAACGCTTACTGTATACATTTTCAAATCGAAACTTATATATATATATATATAATGTTCAGGTTCAACCGAACACGAGCTGGACTCTTTTGTTATTCATCTACCTATTATCACCCTTTAATTGTGTCCCACACTTCACCTACCTAGGGCCTTGCGCCTCTGGTAATGATCACCATTTTGACGTATCTCCGCCCCTTTCTTACCCACTGTAATTTTATGTCATAGCCACCCTTATTATGTTGTAACCACCAATTACTTGATGTTCCTGACTTTCGCATAAAATACCAGTTGCTGGCGGTAGCCTCTGTTAGGCTGTTAAATTGAGTGCGCTAGTGCGGGACCTGGTCCTTCGCGATTTAAAATTCAGAGGCACCCTATTTATACGGGGTTCTCACAATATATATATATATATATATTATTATATAGACCATACATAATGACCTATTGATAATCCTAGTATCTCATGTTTGGGGCTGTTGTTGAATTTTACACCATATAAGGTCACAAAGTATACTAGTTAATATTGGGAGACATTTCACAAGTTTCATCTATATAAAGTGTTAAACTTTTTTACTTGATAATATACTAACTTTTAATGCTCGAGAACAAATCCATTTTTAGAAGTGATTTTGTTTGTATTTTGATGGATGGCATAGAAAGCTCTCAAAACAATTGTTTTTCAATAGCTGATGTGTTATATAAACTTAAGAAGGCAAAAAACAATATAAACATGTTTTGTTAGGACATGTTTATCTTGCATGAATGGTGGTACGTATGTTCATTTTAAAACTCTGGAAATTTACAAAACAAAGTTTGACTAGGAGCTCTGTTTAGCTAGCTAAATAAAAAACAATAAAAGACACTTATTGGAAGAAAGCAAAGCAATAAGATAAAGATGAACCTGGCAACATACAAATTAGAGATAAAGTGTGCAAGCTCAACAAAGACATTTAGTAGTCAGGAGGTGGGCTGCTTTCTTATCATTGTTTTTGTATTTTTTACTTATCTTTGTAGTCTATAAACAATGATTTTGAAAAAGCTATTGCTTCTGCTGTTTTTATTTACAAGACCAGGTAAGTAAAGTACATATTGTGTATAATAAAGTGAAAAAATGCATTATGATGATATAGTATAATTTTATATTATTTTTATCGAATCAGAAATAATACTATCATTACATTATGAGTGAATTTATTATAGCATTCTTCTTTGAAAACCTATGCTTGTTTTTTGATATCCAATATATGAACTACAGTCGGTAATATTTCATATATTTATAGATACTACTAAATAACTTTAAGTGTGAATGTAACAATTAATGTTAAACGTCATTGATAGGTACATTGTATCTACAAAAGTATGATAGTAACAGCTACTCAAAACCTTATGTGATATATAAACTTAAGAAGGCAAAAAAAAATATAAACATGTTTTGTTAGGACATGTTTATCATGCATGAATGGTGGTATGTATGTTCTTTTTAAAACACTGGAAATTTATAAAACAAAGTTTGACTAGGAGCTCTGTTTAGATAGCTAAACAACAAACAATAATAGACACTTATAGGAAGAAAACAAAGTAAAAGGATAAAGATGTACCTGGCAACATTAAAAGTAGAGGTAAAGTGTGCAAGCTCAAAAAAGAAGTTTAGTAGTCAGGAGGTGGGCTGCTTTCTTAGCATTTTTTTTACTATCTTTGTAGTCTGGTATAAACAATGGTTTTGAAAAAGCTATTTCTTCTGCTGTTTTTATTCATAAGGCCAGGTAAGTAAAACTACATATTGTATATAATAAAGTGAAAAAAATGCATAATGATGATGTAGTATAAATTTATATGAACAAATCAGAAAAAATACTATCAATACAGTATAAGTGAATTAATTGAAGTGTTCTTGTTTGAAAATCTTTGTTTGATTGTTTTTATGTCCAATACATGAACTACAGTTAGTAATAATTTCATAAATTTAGAGATACTACGAAATAATTTTAAGTGTGAATGTAACAATTAATGTTAAATCTCATTGTTAGGTATATTGTACATTCATAATCATGATAATGACAGCTAGCTACTTAATGTATTTACATTTAGTTTCGTTATTGATTCTACTTTCTTTCTACATGAGTAGGTAATAAAACATTCACTGAGATCTCTCCTTTTCTTCTTTATAATAATATTTTATTATTTTTGCTTGGGGTTGTTCTCTTTCATTTAATAGTGTTATAATTTTTGGGTTTTTGCGACTTTACATTGCTAATATTTAGTGACATCAATATTATTCAAGGCTGTATTATTTATGAGTGTCTCCAAATAGTTGCTGAGACATTATGACAACTCTCTTAAAGGAAATTTAAATGCTGCACAATGCAGCTTGATTTCGTTGTTTGAACATTTTAATGAAGGTTATTTTCTTTCATTAAGTTGCATCACATGTTTAGAATATCACTAATTAATACAAATCTTCAGCATCAAAAGATGCCCAAATATTTATTATAATTAACAATGAGCAAATTTCTCATTATTTGTACTAAATTGTACCAGATTAAGAAATTAATAATATTGGTAAGTATGCCATAATTTAATTTTACGGTTGATTATAAATGAGATAAGCACAGTAAAATGGCAGTAGTGTAAGTAACTTGGTGCAATTTTACAATTCAGGAAGTTAGCAAGACAAGATTGTGATACATTTTATCATACCTAGAAAATTTATTTTTGCTATAACAAAAATCATATAAATACACTTGTATAAAAAATAAAATATTTTTTTTAAATCGAGCTCAAATAGTCCATACCACATATTTTCATTGTTATGCAGTAACTTAATCTCAATCAACCTCTATTTTACATTGAGTTTTCTGCTCACTTTGAAAAATAGAAGCTACCTTGACTGAATAATGTAAAATCTCAGAATAACTTTGTATTATGGATTTTATGCATTGTGAGGTATAAATGATCGCTTTGTGATTTATGTATGTTACTTGCTTAATTAATTGTATCTTGCATTACGTTTTCTGATTTCTTTAGTAGTAGTAAATTGAAATAAAAATTTATTGTGAGATAATCAAATTGGAGATTAAATTAAAATCTTTACTAGACTCTTTGAATTTTTATCCTCAGGAGAGTAATGCTCTTAACATGACAGTGAGAACAACTTTCTACAGAAGTCATTATTTATGTTATAAGTGTTATATTTGAAGCAACTACAAACTAGCATAAATAGGAGAATCAAAATGTATAATATTATTGAAAATGCTGTTCATTTTAACAACTTAAATCTGTAATTTAAAATAATTAACACTATAAGTAATAAAAATTGGTGATTATAGTTGTACTAATTTGGTATTACATGGGAACAGAGAAAGACATCAATAAGTTTAATAAATAATGTAGATGTGGTAGGAAGCAATACTTGTGATCATAGGAATGCTCTGTAGGCCTCTATAAGAATCACCACTGACCCACAAGAGAGACAAAGGGTGTCGTAGCTAACTCACTTGAAGCTCTCTTATTCCTTCTATACAGTTGCAGGTATTAAAAATCCAATGTCTCTCTGAGGATTTAGTTTAGTGAATTTTTTTTGGCAAAGTAATTCCACTTTGATGTGAACATGTGAAGACTAAATCAGGTGTGCTGCCTAATACACTCTCTTCCTGAAATGCTTATAATAGAAATATAAAAGGAAATGAATTAATGATAGTTTCGTGAATGACCAAATATGGCAAACAGAACCGTGTAAGGATCACAAACACTGCCTGAAAAGAGTACATTGACAACCTTCACAAAATATGTAAACTGTGTAGATAACTGCAGTTAACAAAAAATTAACAAGACTATAGAGGTTAACAAACTAGTTTACAGCACATTATACATTAATTTACGATTTTGTTATGATTGTCAATGGGCACTTTTTGGGCAGTGAAAATTGTAAAGATCAGTGAAAGTATGCATAGTCAGCAAAAATCAAATGATCGAAATTGCTTCAGGCTTTTCGAGTGTTGAATCATTGCATGTTAATGAGAATTCCACCACAAATTGAAAACTTCATTGTTATGCTTACGAAACCATATGCATTGGCCTTGTAGTTTTTGAAAAATACCAATTCAATTATTGAATATTTGTTTATTATTTTTATTATATTTCTGGAGTGAGAAACGTTGTTAATGCAGCATTATCTACTTGCTATTAATATAATATATATTTTGAGAATGTACCATATCACCAGTAGCATTATTATTAATTTATACTACTATCTCATCTACATAATTACACTAGCCTTATTTTATGGTCGTATAGGTTCTGTTAAGGTTCATCAGCTCAAAGTGACTTTCCTCCCCTCTTCATTTTTCAGTGGATCATCTAATATAAGTGTAGTTCAGGGATCAGTCATATGGCTGCACTGTGAGGTCAACTCCATATCTAGTAATCTGTCAGTGACAAAGATGGAGGACAACTAGTACAAGATGTTCCTCATATTCGTTTAAGAACTACAAACACCTCCTCATCTACCACCTTACGACTAGTGATAGATAATGTAGTGTCTTCTGATGCTGGTGTCTATCAGTGTACTGTTAATGATGGACCTGACAGTGTTTGTGGTGACAATTTCACTATGACAGGTAAATATATTATGTTTAATTGGTGAATGTGATTAACAAGTCATTCATTGTAATTCTTACTCAGTGATATCATCTGCTGCTGGAGCATTACAAATTGAAATCCAAGATCCTATAACAGCTGGCTTAAGTTCAAACAGAACGGCAGCTAATAATGGTTCTAGTATTACATTCTCTTTCACTGCTGGTCATGTTGGAGATGATATGAACATGTATGATCCTCCAACTGCACAGTGGTTCAAAGATGGTGTTACAGTTACTACTCTACCTACTAACTCACCTGTGGGCAGTAATAGTAGACTTAGTTCTACCTTATCCTTCACCTTCCAGGAGTCAGATGCTGGAGTGTATCAGTGTATATTCACAGATAGCAATTCACAGATATTTGGAGCATTCCCACTACGAATAGATACAGGTTAGATATTAGGAACATTTCCCCATAGAATTAATGCAGGTAGTAAATCCTCAGATATTTAGACCTTTCCCACTTAAATAACCCACAAGTCAATTTTTGAGTTACAGCACATTGTTGTTCTTGATGATAGTGTAAAACATATTCCCTAGATTTTTTCTTCGGTTACATACCAACCCCAGTACAGTATTTCATAACACATGGACACTTGAAATAAGAAAATATCTATGCCAAGACAACAATAATGAATTATTGGCTGCTCACAATTTTTAATACACATGCATAAGAGAGTAGAAGAGTAGATAAAATTGACCATTTAGCCTTAAACAGCTCTCCTGGCACATATTATTTATTGCCAATTTATTCATAGGTACTCCTACAGTTCCTGAAAGAGTGTCTGCTCCAATAGTGTTCGTCTCATTACCCGGTAAAATAGTATTAGAAGTAGTAGCAAGTGGAACATATGGATTTATTTATTGGAGAAGAAATGGATATACTTTAGGAGGATCTGCTCCAGCATTATTGAGTGAATTTGTCAACTTTCTTGAGATATTTGTACGAGAACCAGCAGTTTCAAGTGATTATGGTGTATATGAAGTTGTTTACAGTAGAAGACGAGGACTTGGTGTCGAAATACAGGTTGTTCCAACAGGTAATGTTGTGAATTGTCACAGCTGTTGTGATAGCTGTAACTTGTTGTGACTTAAAATGCAGCAATAGTAGGAAACTATGACACAGTTTTGAGTACAACCACTGTAGCACCAGAAGAAACTGTAGGAAAGTCCAAATTGCTGTATTCGTTTTGAGAGAAAAGCACCTGCATGTACATTTTAAGGAAGTACATACCATAAACTAGAGTGCATACCTGATTTACAGCCCTAGCTCTTATTCTCTGAGTTCAGAAATGCATCATTCAGTTCATTTAACTAGCTCAAATATGTAGCTGTGGGCCATATCCTTTATTTAACAAATATGTAGCGGTTATAATTTAGCTATTGTGAATATCTAAATAACCACTAGTTCCTAACTAAAATACTTCAGCAACTAAAATACGACAAGTTTTTGAAATTCATATGATTTTCAAGTAAAAAACTAGCCTTGTATTGTCTTATTTATTAAACAATGGATTTTTCATTAAGAGAACACTACCCGTTTAGTAAGAGTATAACTATGATCAAGACCAAGATACCTAATCACCCCCATCAATTATAGAAAATTAACTCTTATAAGACCTATATGCAGCCGCAAATATTCTAATTTAAAGAGATTAAGCAAGTAATTAGCCATTTATGTGAATTCAAGATACCCTGTTGGCTGAGCCCACTGAATCAATGACAAGTAGTATTGAAACTTATATGGGCATGTATAATTAAGAGTTGTAAATGTTTTAGTTATAGAAGACTATGTAATGTACATTAATGCACTCTCATTTTTAATATAATAATCACAATAAACTTATTTGAATATTAATGTTATTTTGTATAGAAAATCCCAGTACCACCGTTACCACAGATATGCAATTTTCAGTTCAAGAAGATGGAGCTGTAAACATTTCCTGCACTTCTACTGGAGGACCCATTCCCTCCATCACATGGACTATCAACAACCAGAACACTAACTTCAGTCAGAGTGATGTGGTCACTAATCCTGTAACTAATTCTAATACTAATCCAGTGACTACTACTCCTGGTTATACAGTATCTACACTTCATAATAGTGAATGCACAATACCCTACACATACCGGAGTGTACACTTGTACTGGAACTAATACTATTTCTGGCACACAACGGACTAGCAGTGCCAGTATCACTGTGCAAGTACAAGGTAAGATGAAAATATTAAAATAACTAAGGTATGATGATTTAGTTTGCATTTAAATTTAATTATAAGATTCAAATCACTAGTCATAAATTTGTTTTAATCAAATGTTTTGTCTACTATTAAGTTAGCCATCATCACTGAATAAAAAATTAGCACATATTTTAGAAATGATGCTGTATCTAAGGTTATGCTATGAACATCTTTGATATACCATAAGCACCTCAAGCTACGGTGCTCTATGAACCACAGGAAATATGCCAGTGTTCCATTTCCTAGCATTTTTGTCCTATATAGCATAACTCCGTCAGACAACTCTGTTTTCAAGAGGATCTGTAATCAACTACTTTGACCTGTCTTTGTTCGAGTTTACAAGGATTTGCCTGAAGTGACATGGGGTTTAACACATTTTCTTATGTTCAAGTGTGATTGAATTGTTATGAGGATCAGAAGAATTCTATCACTCTTGATCATAAGAACATGCGACCAACTATTGATGACAGCAGACTAAAAAGCTGTTTAGATAGTTGATATGATGGAGAATGAACGAAAGAGACTATTGGTCGAAGAGACTTTTCTGGTTTGTGAACTTTTGGAAGTGCACAATATTGTGCTGTCGTACACGATGAGCTCCTGATTTTGTAATACAATCCATCTGATATTGCTCCAGGTCACTTTAAAGTTAACAATTAAATTTTCATTTTCCTTTTTAATGCTGGACTTGGATCTCTTGATACTTCTATGTTACACATTTTTTGTCAGATTGCATGAAGTTAGCTCGTCTTTATGTTCAACCTTATCAAGAATTACAGTGGATATCCCCTTAAAGTGCAACCAGCTTAAAGAGTAGAATTTTGTCTTTGTTGTCCATTTCTGAATGTTTTGTCATCATATGACTCTAATCTTGGTGCAAACATGAAGACATCTCTACTTAGCCACCACATCATGTACTTAATTTAATTAATGTGTGTTGTTGTTGCTTTTTCACTGGAGTGTCAAATTTCTTTAAGCTGTCATTTTGTAGATCCACGGAGTTAAAGTTTGTATTAGCTTATGTAGTTCCACAACCAAATTTTGGAATGGAGGGCTCTGCATATTTTGCTCAGTAATGGGGTTTATAGCCAATTTTGGACAAAGTTGGTGGGTGTTATAGTTTGGAGATCGTATTTCATACACTTGGATTATTTCATGGTGAAAACTTATTAAGTATTACTATTATGTCCAAGCTAAGTTGGCTGCAAGAAAAACTTGATTAACTTTAGAACAGAAGCAGCTATGCATCGGGGTTTGCACCATTGGAAAGCTCGTACTGAAGCGGTTAAAAATATTCCCTCAGTAAACTCTAAAACTGGAGTGAAAGTGCTATTCCAACACACTCAATTATGGGAATAAAAAAAAGCACAGCTATCCCACTCTACACACGTCCGAATTTTGTCACATGGTTCGGTGCAATTGATCAGAATTGGTGGCAAGTTATTAATGGTTAAGGCATAATGGTTAAGGCACAATTTGTGATAAGAGTGTAATTCTTACTTGAAAATGTATTGTCAAAAAGTCCAAGTCCTGAAGAGACTAATGGAATTTTAGTCTTGTCTGGTATATCCAGGTAAACAGTGCGTGTGTAAGTGTTGTGAGTAGCTAAAGAATATTGAAAATTTAAATAGAAAAAAATTGACTAATAAAATGTTGTTAGCATCAAAATGAAGTTTAATATTTTTGTTTGCTTCAGCGAGACTAACTCAATCAACATTTGTGCTGAAGACATCATCAATTTCTTATAAACTTTGTTTGGAATAAATGCAAAAATAATTAATGTATTTGTGACTCTTGTTATACAGTGCTCCCTGAGGTTGTCCCTTTGTCTACTAACAGAAGAGAAGTGGCAGTTGCTAAGAAGAATGTAACTCTAGTATTTACTATAATGAATGCAATACCCAGTGTAAAAACCAGTGATATTCGCTGGTACTATGCAGCCAATTCACCAGTTGGTCGTCCTGATTTTACAGCAGCAGAGTTTGAAGACATCACAGACCTAATGAATAGAACCAGTGTATCCACTCTGACCTATTCTACTGATAGACTCAGTCTCACTGTAGATAATATTGTACCAGCAATTGGAGATGTGACAGAAACTGATCAAGGCAGATACTTCCTGAGTGCTACTAACCCAGCTGGCGAAAATAGTGACTACATTGATCTTTTTGTTAAAGGTAATCAAAGGATTTCAACTTCATTTACATTTCAGAACACATATACATATGTATTTCTACAGTTGATTTAGCTGTAATAATGCATTGATCTAGCTTTTGTTTTGATTCATTCCAAATAATAACAATATTCCAGAAAATAAGAAAACATTGGACAAATTGTCTTTGATAAAATTAGCATGGATGTCACACCCTTAAAATAAACTATTATCTATTTTTAATTAAGTGTTTATTCATATAATTTTTTATTTAGTTGTTTACTTATTTAGATAAACTATATTAATTAATGGCCTATGGATGGTATTGATCCATAAGGATTTAATTATAAACATTTTTAAACTCATTAAAACTGAGATTATTATATATTTTTGTCATAATGTCCATCTCACTACAAAGTCTTTGAGGTGACAGTTATTTAAGGATGTACAACGGAACCTTGTTAACTTAAGTATGAAAACATTTGTGTATGTTAATAATTTCTATTCCAGATTACACTCCATAGTTCATGTCGTTCTAATAAAGTTAGCCAATGTGTATATTAGTAATTGTCATAATTTGATGTGTATAAAGGAAGTGAATGCCTCAATTTTGTGATTCTCTCAGGTATAGCTAATGAATTATACCGACTAACCACAGGCCAACCTAGGCGCACAGTGTTAATTAGATAGAGAAATATGTTGCTCATTAAAAATTACAAGCGAGATGTGATAAATATCTTATAAATGTAATACAGCTAGACTTCATAAACTATAATTTTTTGACTGTAACATAATATTTCTTTGCAGTACCTCCACCAACCAATATTACTATAACTGCCATTATGGAAACTAGTCTAAAAATAACGTGGAACTCTCCCTTTGGAAACAACTATTTTCAGGTATATAAAGTGGAATTTTTGTTCTTGTTATTCAAATGTTCATATTTATACAGGTTGTTGCTGAACTAAACTCTAGTTATTCAGTTGAAGCTATATTTAATTCTAGCAATGCTCTATCTTATGGTAATGGAACTTGGAGTGCTACATTGACTGGTCTAAGTGAAGGCACTAGATATAAAATCTTTGTGAAAATTCTAGATTCAGATCTACAAGACCCTATTATGTTACTTTCTAGCAATATCTTCGTTCTTACAGCATCCAGTATGTATATTTATCAACTGTTTTGTTCCATATCGAACATCCTTAGCTACAAGCAATTTCAATATTATTAGGCTAGCCCTAATTTTAATGTTAGAATTTTTACTATAAATAATTATTTCATTATAGTTATAATTTTGCCAGTTTAAAAGCATACACTGGAAATTTATCAGTACTGTTAGTACCTTTGAAGAATGTTCTTGATCAAGTATAACAGTACTCGATACTGAAAATACCGACAACAAAAGACAACATAGTGAATAAAACAGTGACTTGCCAAAATAAATAACACTTTTAATAGTTATAAGGATGAGAAGTCATATGCTATATAGGCACAATATACATTAATAATATGTCGTTTCTGATGGGCTATAATGAATTCAATATAACAATAATGTGTTAATTAATGTGTTGTTTATATTTCTAAAACTTTCTTCTAAATGCACATGCCAAGTGAATCAACATTATTTTTCATTGATTACATTAAGTATTGACGTCAAGTGTGTATACTTATAGGTGAATTTTTTCAGATCACAATTCATATTGGTACCTCCTGTGATATGTATATAGTAAGTCAGTTATATTTAAAATAATAAATCATTATAACATGATTGTTCAATCAGAATGACAGTCCTTCAGAGAAATCTCAGGACATCATTTCTTACATTACAACATTATTAATAGAACAGTGCCAGTGTAATATTGATATGAATACTGCAATTACAAATGGAGGATTTCAATGCTTTGCCGACTCAAAAAAATTAGTTACATATAGAGCACAAGTTCAGGGCACATCACACGTGGCAGCGCTGGATCTTGTACAAATATTACAGCAATGGGTAGCAAGTGGACCTACAATAAATATCAAATCACAAATTTTAAGTGTTAAATCTTCTTGTCCAGTGTTAATTGCTTCTTTTAGAGAAGAGGAGTGTGCCTCTTCTACTATTATATCAATCACTAATTCTACTACTATTATCATATCTCTAGTCTGTGTAACTATAGTAACTTTAATCATTGTGTTAGCAGTAACTGTATATCTTAGAATAAAATGTAGGGAATCATTAAGAAAGAATTCAGCTACAAACATGTGAGTATTTGTATAACTGCATAAAAACTCCAATAACATTTTCAAATGTATTAATAATTAAGAAAGTAGCATACCATTCAATTATTGTTGTTTGATTTTAGATCTTCACAAGTTAAATTACAGAATTTTCAGCATCAACCAATGAAAAGAGAGGCAGTTCAGTGTAATGATCTCCATGAATATGGCACTATTTATAATGAGACAATAACAAGAAGCAACAATGTTGAAGGCAACAAGGAAGATTATTCATTTACACCATGTCAGGCATATGAAACTCACAATTTTCCCAGCAGTGATGTTGCAAAAGCTAGTAACTTGAGTACAATGAAGCCTATGGAGAGTATAGATAGCCGAGTGCATGGAAGAGAAACTAATCCAACTTATGAAGGCATCACCGATCATGTGGACAGAAACATAGAGGATGCTTATGAAATTATTTGAAGCA
>WLWD01004342.1_pt1 | contig 36666 bp, 29 predicted proteins | sample 6712731 | NCBI WGS metagenome assembly WLWD01 (sample SAMN12718690, study PRJNA576275) | sponge metagenome | isolation source: marine sponge | host: Mycale hentscheli | place: New Zealand: South Island, Marlborough, Capsize Point | collected 2014-11-01 | reverse complement strand
CCCCCCCCCACACACACACATTTATACTTTCTACGAAGAAAAGTTTAAATCTATAGTAAATATCATTAGTAATTATCACTACTATTACATAACCATCTCCCCACCCCTTGGTACGGTACTTATGCCAACAAGTAACATTTCTTGTTCCTCCAATGCCTATCTCGGTGTTCCACACACGTTACTATTTATAGCTGCTCTCTATTAAGAATGTCAGTTTAATAAAATTATGATGCTTGCACACTTACCAGGGTTATATCTAGAGATTTTTTCTTGGTGGGGTGTGTGTGTGTGAAGCTAGAGCAAGTTTACCTCCCTCTCTCTCTCTGTATGGATGTATTTGTATTAATGGTACGTTCTAACTATCCAATCAGATTGCTATTCACAATGCTATATTTCATACTCACCTGCTACGAAGTGAATAAGTGAATTGTCCAATCACAATTAGTTTTATGCTTTTCCTATAGCCTAGAGCCATGGTGTTGTACCACTCTACGTTTGGTCAGTAAGTGACTTACACTATCTTCGGGCCTCTGGCCCTCAGTTGTGTTAGACCACTGACTATTTTCGCATCATGCGAGCTTTCAATATTCTCCCTTGAACGCTCCATACGGAATGCTTCAACATGCATGAATGTAGTTCTGTACAATTCCCGGCCATGCTGGAATGTTCAATATGCATCATGTGATGAGGAAACACTTAAGGTACTCAAGGGAAACATCTAGGGAAAAGTCCCATTCAATTCAAACGTTATGCTAACTTGATATTGTGAAGCAAAACTATCATATATTGCAAGAATCATTAGCTCACATGATTACAATGTGACAAAAGGGGCAATCACCAACAAAAGCTAATACCTGAAATTAACTAAACTTGCATAATAAAAGGTCTAAATAGTTGTTAAGTAACTCAAAACAACATTTAATTGTCAGTAATCTCCAAAATCAGAACATGACAGACAGACAGATCGACAGACAGGGCGACTACAATATCCCTTTCGCACACGCAGGCTGAGGGTTAATTACATATCTTGTCTAAGTCAAATAAATATTGTCGATACCATATTTCGCAAATGTACTTTACTTTGTTCTTCCGAAATACAAAAACAACAACAACAAAAAACAACAACAAAAAACAACCAACAACAAACAGAAAAATAAATAACCCCCTCCTTCCCTCCACTCAAAAAACAAAACAACAAACAACAACAAACAAACAAAAACAACATCAAAGGCCAGCAAAATGTACCTAACCATGGATAAACCTCTTCTACTCAATATGGACATCTGAAATAGTCCTTCAGGGAAACTCAACACTCCAACAAAAGTGCTTCAGCCCAATCACAAGTCACATGAGAATGACCACTAGGGGAACTGAGGAGAGGCTGGCCAGTTGTTAATCACTGGAAACTGAGAGTATCATAACTTCAGAATACGTGTTGGATGGAACACAGAGACAATAAGAATGTTGCCATTTGCATAAATGATCATCTAAATACGCACATGTAGATTTAGATATAGAACAGACTTCTCCATAACAATGTGGCTTTCTTTTGCTCATCCAAATGATCATCCAAGACTTCTTAACCAAAACTTAAAACCTGATGTGTCACATATATTATCCACAGATAATAAACCGACCAAAAAAACAACAACAAAAAAACAAAAAAAACAAAAAACTAACAAACTGTGTTAGACTTGATTTAGTATAACATTTGATCATGATTGATATTATATCAAGTATATTTCATAGCAGATATGTCGTTCAGTAACATTTATGTAGTCCAGCGTAGCCACACCCTGTACTGAACCGCTATGCTAGGAATGGGTCTGGGGACATGGCCATACCAAATTTGTTCTGCCGCACATATATACGGCGGTCAATTACCGTTAGCAAATTACCGGGAATAGCCCTCCTCAACTACAAATAGAAATTCCTGTGCATATCAGCCACCCTTTCCAAAGCTAGGTTTAGCAAATCATGGCTAATTTGTGGTAGGAATTCAGGTATAAAGGAGGTGGGGCACTCACCACTTCCACATTCCTCCAGAACAAATTTGGTATGGCCATGTCCCCACACCCTCCGCGCACTTTGCGTGCTACGTGGGTCTGGCTATGCCAGACTACTACAGCTCATGAGATTATATTTAGGCTACTAAAACTTAAAAATTACTTTCCAGTCCTTTGGTTTATGAAATGTTACTCTCCAGCTGTATAGCAGCACTGTTTGCAAAGAAACGGAACAGTTTGCACCCTGCTCACACAGCAATTCAGCATGATGAGCATATTGGGTCCAAAAAAAACTCTGGCAATGCATCCTGAAATACTCCACAAACAATAGCCCAGTCTTGTGCTTCGCCTTATCGAGCTTCCTATACATCGGGAACTTCAGTGCCAACTACATAGCTAAGTGGAAGAGGTGGAATGGACACTCAGAGTAATGAACAATAACACTTCTTGCAGACTAGAAGATTAAACATGAGCTTTAATGCTAGCCAGGCCAGACTTTTTACCGAATTTTGGAATGAAATACACTCCATTAATTTATATTTATTATTATTATTATTATTATTATTATTATTATTATTATTATTATTATTATTATTATTATTATTATTATTATGATTATCATTATTATTAGCTATTATTATTAGCTACTACTACTATTATTATATTTTATGATTAGTTCATTTGTATAATTTATATAGCTATTTGCTAAAATATAAATAAAGAAATAAAGAATGAATAAAATGAAATAAATAATTTTATGAAAGATAAATAACTAATTAATAATTGAATAAATAATTGAGACCATGGGTGCTGTGAGTCAAAAGTCTATGGCTTGTTGAAGGATGTGGGACACCACAAAGTGGTGCAGACAGGAGACCCACGGGCTAGAGACTATCCGTTCCAGCATCTCTCAGTGGCTGTGCAGCGAGGAAACTGTGCCTCTGTCTTGGGAACAATCACCACCTATTCCTTAGTAGAATTTATTTATTGAATAAATAAATAAAAATAAGTTAAAATACATGAGCAAAGAAATCAAATGAATAAAAATAAATAAATATTTAAATGAATAAATACAACAATTAAATGAATAAATAAATAAAATAAAATAAATACATAAACAGAAGCATAGACAAATAAATAAAATAAATAAATATTTAATGAATACATAAATAAGATGAATGAGTGAATGAATGAAGAATAAAGATAGACCCACTAAAATTTGATGCTTTGTGTGTCAAATATTTAAGGCATAGTGTTATACTACTGATATATGCACATTTTTGTGTGTGGTGTATACCACTAGAATAAATGTACTGTTAAAACAGCAAGATTACTGAGTAATACATGAGTGTGTATACGTGTATACTAGAAGTATCAACACTCAAGTATAACAATGCTATTACTTTGTAATACACATGATGTATGTTGAGTAGGGTAAAAAGCAGGGTACATCGAGGAAGGTAGCTGTAAAACCGGAGAAAATTGAAAAGTTTGGCCTGTCGCTATAACTACAGGGGTAATGAGCTTGCGCAGTATGGCGTTAAATAGCGTGAAATATCGTGAGTTATTTTACGGGTTATGTACCTAAAAATATCATTGTGAAAATTATTAAATTCAAATGAATGAATGAATAATATATATATATATAATATAATAAAACATAAATCAGCAAAAGAATAAATAAAGGAATATAATGGAAAAAAATAAGTAAATATAATAATTAAATAAATTAAGGAATTTTAAACAAAAAAAACAAAACACAAAAACAAAAAACGAACAAGCATAACATTAAATCCATGAAATTCAACTAGCAAAGTTAGCCAAAAAAAACTCCCTCGCACTATACTCACGTGCCACTCCCAGGTTGGCGGGGTCATATTTGACCATGGCTGCCTCAATATCAGCACGTCTCTTCTCAATGACGTTCCTGATGGAGTTCCACCTCTGATGGTACCTCTTCACCATCTGCACAAGGTCCATGGACTTCCTGACGCCCAGCTCTAGCTGCCTCTTTTGTGCGTTCACCAGAGTACCTAGACTCTCTCCTACCTCTAACATACTGCGTTCAAACACCTACACATGCCACAAATTCATATGACACAAACTGTAACACACACAACCACTGACACTGATATCTTGCAATATTATCCAGGAGCTCATAGCAATTTTTGAAATTCAAGGGAGTTGATGAAAATTTTGGGGGAAATGCGTCCATGATAGTTAGAACTATTTTCAAGAAGGGGAAGGGGGACCTAAAAATACCTGGAAAGTATATAATCACAATTTATCATGAGATGTGTAACTCTTTATCCCATACTCTTGAAAGTCATAAAATAAAATGTGTATGGCTTATCTTAATAAGGAAAAAAACGTTACCTGCAAAGTTTCCAGCTGTTTCTTGAGTGTAAGGACCTTGCGAGAAACTGTATCAAATTTCTCCATGTAAATTTCAGAATCAGATAATTTCTTTCCACATTCTGTGTACAATGCCTACGAAAAACAACAATAGAAGAAAATCGACAACAACAAACCTCAACCACGAATATCTACATATGCCAATTTATAACAGAAATGTAAACTTATCATACAATACTACACTTTATTGTGGTTAATCTCAAACAAATTCTCACTTGAAATTTTTTCCATTTCTGGTAGCATAGCCTCCAGCAGCTTCCCCCACTCTTTTGCCTCTGACCACACCCACTTTCACCTGTTCTCCACGCCACTGCAACCTGCCTTGAAAAGCATCTGCCGTGTCCTTGGGCCAGTGTCTCTCCATTATCATGTGACGATCAGAGGTGATCACAGACACCTTGTGCTTCTGCTCACCCTTCACCTCTGAGAAAAAATTCTATACAATTATATTGTATTTCCATAAGAACTCAATTCATAAAATCCTTGACAATCCATTTTTTTTACAATTTTTCCCAGTCTTCTAATATTACTATTGAATGTTTATATCTCTTTACAGACTTTTTTTTTTAACAAAAGGAATTCTGTATTGTTAAAAAAAAAAGCATGTTCAGTAATCTAAATTAACTTCTTCTGTTATAAGTGCAAATGTTGTTGCTGTAAAAATAACTGGATAGTTAATTATTATGCACAGATCAATTAAAAATATACTGCACCTATTGGCTACCAGAATGTCATATGGAATTGTTCGCTGCAATGGAAAGCGGTATCATCGACATTGTATTAGAATCACTAATGAAGAATGGAACTGTAGAGAGTTACCCTGGTATTGAAGCATTTTCGAGACTTAACATTTAACACGAAATATTTCTGTACTTTAATATAATAACTGTCAGAAACACTATCTTAGTTGCATAAAATAGTATAATTTTATTAAACTGTGAGAAAATTATAAAAACCACAACAGAGAAAGCGAGTGTTTGCAAAAGACTGCAATAGATAAAAACCACAACAACAGTGTCCAAAAAGCACTGTTCCTTAACATTGATGGGGTAACAGTGATAGCTATATGACTTATAAGTATCATAATACTCGTGTTTACAACCCAGAATTTTATACTTTCTCTAAATACAGTTTTATACACAGGTTATATGTGTGTCCTCTTTGCATGGTGTAGCTACAGACAGGAACACACTGCAAGAATCTGCACAAGAGGATGTAATACTATTGGTAAACAATGTTATTACAGAGTCTATTGCTGTTTATTTATGCCAGAATAGAATCACAATGACACTGTATGGTATTGCTGGAGACTGTATAAAAAGATGGTTATAGGAAGCTTGACAGACTTTGCAAGATACTGTAAGAGAAAGTATAACACAATAAATGACATAATCTAGCCCCACACAGGGTATGTGATACATGACATGCAAAAGTAAGTAAAAGTGACTGCAAAATAAATAGAGAATACGAAATGATGATAGAGACATTAAGAGACCAGTGAGTGACTATGAGAACTGAGTAGAGACTGTACGAGACTTGGAAACTGTTAGAGGTTACTATTGGCAATAAAGACGTGTCAACAAGGGACATTGATTAGATAGTATACATATGCAGTATAGACTGCAAATACTATGTTTGGATTATTAGGTTAGAAACTGTACGTAAAGACAATAAAAGCCCACAAAAAACTATAAAACATACAAATAAGTTTAAATATAAGGCGTAAAATTTAAAATACTATCGTAGAGTACAAAAGCTGCAGGAATAAAACTAAAGAAGCTGCTAGAAGTAATGGGGCTATAGAGACTAAAAGAGACAAAAGAGACTGAAAGAGACTAAAGAAACTGGAAGAAACTAAAGAAACTGAAGAGACTAAAAAAAATACTGAAGTTACTGATAAGAGTACCAGAAGAGATTAGAAGAGAGACTAGAAGAACTAAAGAGACTAGAAGAGACGTAAGAGACTGTAGAGATTAGAAGAGACTAAGAAACTAAATTATACTAAAGAGATCAAAGAGACTAGAGACTAGAAGAGAACATTAAGAGAGTAACGAGACTAAAAGAGGCTAAATAGACTGGAAGATACTAGAAGAAACTATAAAGAGACTAAAAATACTATAGACACTAGAAGAGACAAATGAGACCCTAGAGACAAGAAGCTACTAAAGAGACTAAAGAGACTAGACTAAAGAGACTAGAAGAGATGAAAGAGATGAAAGAGACTAGAGACTTGAAGGCACTTTAAGAGACTAGAAGAGACTAAAGAGACGAGAAAAGACTAAAGTGACTAGAAGAGATGAAAGAAATCACAGAGTTTAGAGACTTATAAGAGACTAGAAAAAGAGACTGGCAAAGATTAAAGAAACTGAAACAGACTAAAAGAGTCTAAAGAGACTGAATAGACTAACGAGACTTGAAGATACAAAATGACTGAAAAGACTAGCTAGAAGAAACAACTAAAGAGAAGAGACTGAGGAGACTAAAGAGACTAGAAGAGGACTAAGAACACCAGGATGCTGCAAAATATTGTAACGGTCATGAAAGATAAAGATCAGAACTAGTTTGCTCTAACTAAAGGTGGTAGGCTTATGGTCCTTTTCATGACGTAATTCTAAATTAGTAATAGCTATAGTGGGCGGAACCACCGCCGCCATATTGGTGGTGGGCAGCTTTAGCTAGCGCGACTGCTACAGCGTATACTGGGCTGGGAGATGAGCGCCAGAACACAACAAAAGATTGTTACTGGGGTAGATATTTTTCATCATTATGTAATTGGAGAAGCTGAGTGCTTTGATCTTGATTAAAGTGAAAGGTCTCAGTGGCTGGATGACGCAGACTTGTGGCCCTCCATCACACATATTCACCTTGCTATGTATCTTCTGCATACAATCCTAAAATACACCGCTTTTTGTCCTGGGAGGACCTAATCCGTTTATAACATATTTGGTCCCCCCAGACTACCGCTAGCGGATTTGGCCGACCAGAACGAAAACCGCTTGGACCAAATTTCCTGTGGCACCGACATGCCAGACAATAATGCATGATCGGTGGACTACCGGAAGGTCAAGTTTACACGTCAGTGGAAAGCGCATGCGTGTTATGGTTTCACCAAATATGGAAAGGGTGTGTCACAGTTCTATGTTTTGTTTACAAGTTGAAGTTCTCGATTTTGAAGAGACGATAGAACCGGCGTTAGCGTACTGCACTGGGTGAGTAGTGTATTTTTACTCTTACCATAATTTTTGCTTAGTAAAGGTAAACAATTTTATGGACCTATTTGAGAGCAATGACAGTATGCAATCTCTTGTCTGTAACTTTGGTAAAATATATATCCTCTCAGATCTAACATGTCATTCAATTCAACAGTATCTTGGCTACATCACTCTCAGTTAGAAAGATAAGCTAACTAATATGTAGACAACTCACTTTCTTACCTGAATATATCCATTCGATTATCTCTTCGTGAACATTCACCACTCAAATGGACTCAACTCCTATTTTTTGTGCTTCTGCAGAGTTTTAACAGATTCCAGTATATTTTTCTACGCTTATTGACAGTCAACTACCAAGGCCGTAGCAAGCACCTAAAAAGTGGTCAGACCAGGAAGTGGGTGTGGTTTTGCAAAATAGGTGTGGTTTCCATTGGAAGTAGGTGTGGTATATAAAATGTGTACACACAATGACATAAATTTGGCGAAATTATAAACAGTTTCATTTTAATTATCAAATATAATGAATTAAATTATATAGGTGATACGAATGAATATTTGAAAGTTTGAATGATTTAGAAATACTTAGCAAAAATGCTGGATCGATGTTGTGACTCTCCAATAAACTGATTTACTATTAATTTAAGATCCAATTTATCTGTTCTTTCTTTGTGTATATGTAACAGCATTAAATAGTTCAGACGATCCTGATTCATTGTAGCTCTGAGGTATGTCTTCACACGCCGAAGTGCACTAAAGGATCTCTCCGACGAGGCATTTGTGGCTGGCATAACTAGCATTAACTGCAAAAGCCGCTTTGCTTCAGATAATAGGGACAGTTGAGCAGAAGACAATGACAGAAAATACTGCTTCACATCAAATATGGACTGAAAGCTAGAAGATGAATTATGTTTACAATGTGCTTTTAAAACTTCCAGTTGTGTTTGCAGTAATTGTTTATTGAAATCATCTCTATAAAAGTCACAGACAACATCCAAATCAGGTTTGAAATCTTCTTGGTTACAAGCTTTACTCAGAACTGATTCAATAGATTTATAGATTTCATAACCCGGCTGAGAAAATCGATCAGTGATGCAGGAAATTATCAAGTCCAAAGCTTCGAAGTATATTTGTCTGAAATAAGACGTAGGATTGTCATGAAACTCAGCCTGTGACAGACCATCATCATACCTTGCAGGAGGTTTTCTTTTCCGTGGAAGCTGAGGATCGTTAACACCCAATTTAGTAGCTTTATCATTTACCTTTGCCCAAAACAAATCAAAAGAAGCATCATTTCGTAAAGAACTAAGCGTATCAACTGTCATACCTGCTATTGTCTGCCCTTCTGCAGCTGATAGACTTTTGCTTTGCAGAGTCCTGCTCAGGTTGTCAGCATGTTTAAGAAGCATTTCCCCCAATAAGTTTCCAAATACATAATTAAATGATTTCATCTGTACAGCAACTCCTCTGATCCTGGCCTTTGTTTCAGAATCTTTAACTATTTCTGCAGCTTCTTCCCATGTCTGCATTAATACTTCATAATTCTTCACCACACTTCCAAGTGACTCAGCTCTCACTGTCCACCGAGTAGGACACAAAACTCGAATTCCCGGACTATCAGAACTGGAACTCATGTTTTCCTTCACTTGATAAAATATTTGTTGCCTTCGAGGAGAATACTTAATCAGCTTAGTAACTTCGTAAGTAACTTCCAGGGCATCTTTTAATAGCTTAATCTTTTTTATGGTGTCACAGGCTGCTAAATTCAGAGCATGACCATAGCAGTGTGTGAACACTGCTCTAGATTCTAAATCACTTATTCTTTTGGCTACTCCACTCTTGCTTCCACTCATAGAACTTGCTCCATCATAGCACTGTCCGCGAAGTTTTCCAAGGCTCAAGTTCATTCTTGCAAAGACATCCTGAATAACTGAGCTCAAAGTTGCAGCATCAATAGAAGGAACATGATACAAACCTATGAATTCTTCTTGGACCTCAAAATCATCACTTACACTTCGAAAAAACAATGTAACTTGTTCAGTGTTTGAGGAATCTGTGGTTTCATCTGCCATAATAGCAAGAAAAGGGGAACACTGTAGTTCTGAAGTAATATTTCTTAATATTTGAAGGCCCATTAGCTTAATAATTTCATTCTGGATGTCAGGACTAGTGTAAACATTCTCCTTTCTACGTAGCCAATCTTTTAGGTTAGTATCCTCTTCAGCTTTCATGCGCAGTAGCTGCTGTAAATTCCCATTAGTTTCATCCTTGTCTCCACGAATTGAGAGTCCTTGACGGCACAAATATCTAATACAAGAGATAATATGGTATAGTGCTTGCTGATTCTTCACTTTCTGGCTTCCAAATTGCTTAGACAGCATCACACTGACATCCTTAGTTGTAGATGGAATTGTAACCATAGTTTCTACTGCCTCTTTGTGGGAAGCACTCTTTTCATGATTCTTAAAAGCAGTTCTTGCCTCCTTCCAATTTGAAAATCCACGTGTCACCTAATGAAGAAAGGAATCAAATTTAACAATAGCTATATTTAATAAATAGCTTAAGTGTATTTTCCAATTAAACTGGCTATTAAAAATAATTCTCCAATGTAGTTATAAAACACTAGTTAATTACTTAAATGGACATAATGAATTCATGCATGAAATAATGATCAAGTTTGCGATTACTGCAGCTATAAAGAGAAACATTCACATATTGCTAAGTATTGTCGATGCATAATGCCAGTGTCATAATATCGCAAATTATGAGATCCAAATTAGCTAGGACTTTGGCATCTACATTCTTTTAATACATTAAATTTGCATCATACTAAAGATATCTCAAACAATTAGTGAGCTGGCTAGTTTAGCTAGCCATTCCTTTCATTGTAGAAATCTGAACTTACAAAAGCTGAATCAGCTGAGTTAGTCCGCATACGCTTTAGTTTGAACCCCATCACACAGGTATGGCAGAATACTTGATCTGAAGATTCTTCATAATGAAGAAAAGGCCATTGAGAATACCAACTCGCCTGAAATTTCCGCTCCACTACCGTTTTCTTCCCGAACATTCTCTTGGGATAGTCCAAGTTCAGAGGCTGATGAGGTTTATCAGGAAAATCTGTAAACCTGCTCGATACATCCTCTGAAAGAGATGAAGATGAAGCCATAACTACCTTGCACAGGACCTGAAAATTACAGCTGCATTCCCCTAGATTACGCATGCGCAAAAAATATGACACACCCTTCTTCAGCTCAAAAGTGGTCCGACCAAGGTCGGAGTAGTCGGACCGCTTGCTACGGCCTTGCAACTGTATGATAGTCACCAGTTAAATAGTTGGTAGGGTCATTTAATGCCAACTCTTTTTTAAACATGATAGGAAAGATATATAATACCTAATAGATTACAACAGGTTCTCAAAATTTTCTCCACAGAATGTTTGACAACAATTTTCATGCATGTGTAGGATCAAATCTTCATTAAAAATTTTTTTTTCTAACGTTATCAGGACAGTAATTTTATAAGCATCTGAACTAATACGATTTCATGTAATTGTGTAATCTGATCCACAATTTTCCAATTATCTGCAAATTTATTGGCGAGCGAGCGTAGCGAGCGAGACACTTATAGGGGTAACACAATCGAAAATCGGGGATGTTTGTTTATTTATTTATTTATTTGTATATATGTATGGACGTACGTAAGGCATTTTTGTACTTTGACCCTCGCGTTTTTGTGTTAGTTCGGCTGTCGACCCCGTCCCAAATTGCACTAAACAGAATCCTCCGTTTATCGATCAGTACCCGTATCACCCTAGAAATTGAATTGTTTACCGTTTTGAATTCTTTTGCGGGTGCAGTTAAAACTTGAAAACTTAAGGGACTTCCATTTCTATTCGAGTTAGTGGCGGTGGTAAGTCAATGCGCTCTTTGTCACGGTTATAAGCCGTGCGCAACAGTATTTACTTGAAAATACATTGGGTAAGTCTGTGTAGGTGCATGTCCAGTTGTGTCAAAGCATTGTGTGTTATAACCACTACTTAGCTAAAGAATATCACAAAGAAAACTTTTAAATAACGTGTATTGTTTTTTTTTGTTTTTTTTCCTTCCAAGCAGTTGCAGAGAGTTGTTACTATGGCACTGAAATCCCTTTACCCTGTATGCTAAATAAAAAAACTGGACCTTATTTTCAGTAGCTTCAGTGTTAGAAGTCAAAATCTTAATAGTATAGTCTTTAGCTCGCTCGCCATTTGTGCTCAAGCACATCACTAGTACCTGGCATATTATGTTACAGGTCATTTAGATCATAAGGGAAGGTCAAGTTTACACGTCAGTGGAAAGCGCATGCGTGTTATGGTTTCACAAACTATGAAAAGGGTGCGTCACAGTTCTAGGTTTTGTTTTGCAAGTTGAAGTTCTCGATTTTGAAGAAACGACATAACCTGCGTTAACGTACTGCATTGGGTGAGTAGTGTATTTTTACACTTACCATCATTTTAGCTTAGTAAGGTAAACAATTTTATGGGCCTATTTGAGAGGAATGACAGTATGTAATCTCTTGTCTGTAACTTTGGTGAAATTTTCTCAGATCTAGCGTGTCATTACTATCTTGGCTACATCACTCCCAGTTAGAAAGATAAGCTAACTAATAGCTATATAGACCACTCACTTTCTTACGTGAATTCCATTCGACTGTTTCTTTGTGAATATTCATCACTCAAATGGACTCACCTCCTATTTTTTGTGCTTCTGCAGAGTTTTAACAGATTCTGGTATATTTTTCTACGCTTATTGACAGTCAGCTGTATGATAGCCACCAGTCAAATAGTTGGTAGGGTCATTTGTTAAATGATGCACAACTCTTTATTAAACATGATAGGAAAGATATAATCTCAAAATTTTCTCCACAGAATGTTTGACAACAATCTTCATGGGAATGTTGAACAATTCTTCATTAAAAATTTTTTTTCTAATGTTATCAGAGCGGTAATTTTATAAGCATCTGAACTAATATGATTTCATGTAATTGTGTAATCTGATCCACAATCTTCAATCAATTATCTGTATTTATACCTGGCATATTATGTTACAGGTCATTGTCTAGCAGTACAGATTTCTCAGTTGTGAATGTTGAGTGACTTCTGTTATTATACTAATTTCATTCTTGAAACAGTTGATTGCATTCTTCACTCGAATTGTAACATACCTTGAAGTAAGTCTTTCTTGTACGAATTTTATTTGTTTTTTGAAACACATTCTGTAGAATGTTAGTTATCAGTTAACTAAATATTACTGACTAGCTGTACCTAGCCACACAGTGGCACTTGACTTATTGAAAAGTAAGAATGCATTAGCATAAGTTACTTTTATTCATTTTAACATTCTCTATTGTTGGTTAAGGTTTCATCAGTTTCACTTTTCAGTTTTTGAAATGAAAAATGGGGCCATTGTACTGTAAGCAATTTCTGTCTGCCATTGCCCATTCAGACCACCACCATGCATAGGCGTAGCAGTACATTTTTCATTGGTCAGGCAGACTGACTTTTATGTAGGTTGGGTGTGGAAGGGGGGGGGGGGGCTGAAAGAGAAGATGAAAGGTGATTAATTGTAAAAAGCGGTTGGAATTAGCGAGGTATGGTAGCGTAAGTTTAAAAGAGAATGGAAAAGGAAGGAAAAAGGCACGATATTAGCTAAATGTAACAAAAATGTGGGTGTAATCGACAGTAAAGGCTGCTTCTGTTTTAAAAAGGAAGGCGAAAGTACGAAAAAGAAGGCCAAAGTCTCGCAAAGCTTAAGTCTGCAATCATGATTGTAGGACAGAGAGATTCAGAAGCAAGAGATGTAGAAAGAGCTAAAGAAAGGAAAGGTGGGTGATAAAAGCTGAGATTGTTCAGAAAAAAAGACAGCAGGAGAGGGAAACTTATGTAATACAAAAGTTAATCAATGATACAGAATGATAACTGAGCTAGATAAGTTTTGCCACTGCATTTTTACTTTGCAATATATCAAGCTACTGTGTGGTGGGATACTAACTAGACTATATTAATATGCTTCTCTGTCAGTAATGACAACTGATGACAACAACTACGGTAGGTGGATTCACGATATTTACTGAACTGAGCCGAGTGAGTAAATGTTGTCAGAACACGTAGGAAAACCAACAAACTAGGATGTTTTGTGAATCGAGGGTGTGCCAAGCATAGCAAGTGAGGTTGCCCTAGGTGAGGACAGGAAAAGTATTTAAAGTGTTCAAAAGGGAAGGCAACAGTTCCATAAAGCCTAAATTTATCCATAATCATAGATTGAAGGACAGAAGCAGGAAGAGGTAGACAAAGGAGGAAAAGAGAATTTTTGATTCAAGAAGAAAGAGCTGAAGAAAGGAAAAAAAAAGAGAGCAGGAGAAAAAAATGATGTAACTAAACTAAGTGGTAGAGGACATAAGAAAATCTTTTGTGCTACTGCATTCACTAAAGTTAGTACATCAAGCCAATTAATTATTGTAGCCATCAGCATGTCGTATCTATTAAAATGAATGATGTAATGGATCATGTATTGCTTTAATGATAAATTATTATTGTTTATAGAACAAAAAATGGAGCCATATTCTCCTGAATACACTGTGATTTCTAATTGTACCATGAAATTAGAGAAAGCCCTCAAAGATAATCGAGATATTGTCCATTTTCTTGAGCGTACTTATTTCATCTCTAAAGATATTCATGACACTGTATTGAGTGCTACATGTCCACTAACACCATTGGAAAAATCAGGGAGGCTGGTGGAAAAAATACGGGACAAAATCGAACTGAATTCACAGAATTTTTATGTATTGATGAAGGAATTTAAGTCCCACAGAGAAATTTATCAAGATATTATTGATATTTTGGAATTGGAAATGAAAAGACAAGGAATTTTATCTGAATTAAAAAACTCGGGTGAGTTTTTATGGCAGCATGCATAATAATTGTTATATCATGAGACATGAGAAATGCACACTAGATTTGTTGAAACCAATAGAGTTAACATCCCTGAACATCTCACAAGGATCGATCTATCTTATACATAAAAAACAATATTTCTCTCCTCTATGCGCCCACTTTGAAGAGGTTTGGAGATCAATTTACTTATCTTACATGACACTTTCTTATTTATGCAAGTAATTTTAACCCTGCTGATTTTGACTAGCTGTGCCTTATCATCAATGTTTACTAGTTCAGCTGTTTGTTTGTTTGTGATTCCTATCACTAGTGCAATGCTACTATCATGGAAAATATTCATGTATGTGGTATGTTTATTTGAGCAAAGTAATTTGATTAGTAATCATTGCAGTGACACACTGCACAATGTTTTGCTCAATGTGATATTTCCAAGTAGTACAAACAATTAAATTTTGAGGAATAATTTTTGCAGAGCTACCACTATTGGAGAAAATTGTGATATGACAGTGTTTTGAAGTTATTAGCTAAGATTTATTATAGGGCTCTATATAGTGAGAGGTGATTTATTATAGGGCTCTATATAGTGAGAGGTATCATTGGAGCTAGAACAATAGCTTGAAACAATCTAAGTATATGTAACTATTTGTTGTTAACCCTTTCACCGCTGAATTGTCAGGGAAATAAAAAAATTAACCTTTGTCTTAAAAATGTCTATAGATAAAAAGAACTGCATGGTAATTACGGTGGTGAAAGGGTTAGTTAAAATCAATTAGTTTTGCATTCATATCTATACATATTTGCAAGTTAAATTTTCAAAAGGGGTATTACCATGTTTGAATTACTGAATGTGAACTATGGTATGCTTATCATTCACACCTTTAGCATAAACAATTATTTTTCGTATATTATTATAATTTGTTGAAGTAGAAAAATATAGAAATTCAAATTACTTATATAGTATCAACTTTTTTTCGTAATCAGTATATAATTAATCTTAATTATGATTTGTTGAAGTAGAACATTTAGATAAATTAGAAGGAATGTAAGTGTAATTCGAAATATATATATATTTATTGCATTGCAGAGATATTTTTAGATTCAATATGTTGGAATATGTAATATGGATTCAGTTTTTAAAAACATATATTATTATCATCATGCATCATACATGTTATTATTTTAGTAACAGATGGCACCACAGTGGCTAAGTGTGGCCTTCCAGTATCTTCACTTTGTGCTTCTATTGATGAAGGTAAATAGCAACTTTGTGTTTAATATGTCTAACTATTTGTCATTCTTTACAGGTCAAATTGAGTTAAAAAAACGAGTACAGTCACTAGAAGATGACTTTTATGATCTAGTTACTGAATTTGTAGATTATCTGATAGAAAAAAGAACCTCAATCTACGATGTTAAAAAGCATATTAGATTTATTCCACGCTATGTCGGTGCAAGTATCACTCCACTATGGCGTAAACTCAAACCTGAACTAGAAGAAATTACAGAGATCGATGAATTTTTGGAACTGTTAAATTATAATCTTTGGAATTTTCTGGACTATGAGATGTTGGAACATTTGATAAAAAAATGTAAAGTTCATCATATGTCACAAGAAATAGAGAGATATGCTGTTAAAATTGATGACTTTAAAAGAACAACATTGGTAATTCCTTTTATCAAATGCTGGGATGGGCACAAATTGGAAACAATCCCAGATTCTGTGGCGAAACTCGTAGTGAAGTGTGACATCAAAGAAGACATCACTAAGTTTACTCTATCTCGTTTGGATGATCTGAGACACTATATTCTAAAGAAATGTGTGCCACTTCTTTCTCACTTTGCATCCGTTCTGTACTATCACAAAATTAGTGAAGGATGTATATGCGTGTCTTGGTTGTTCCCAGAGAGATTTTCACTTATATTGAAAAATAGAATACAAGATATTTCATTGATACTAGCCCAATACCATATAGTGTGGGTAAAAATTAATGAAGAATGCATTTACTTACAAGAGAGCATGCGAAAATTATGTAAGTACATGTTTTGTTTCAATTTCATTGGATATAAATTAATTAGAGCAGAGTCAGTGGTTTTTTTTGTTCCATAAAATATGACCAGTCTCTCTTTTTTGATGGATTGTTTTAGACAGTGGTAGTGTATTACATAATAATGTATCCTAGTAGCACAAATGTAGGATTGGTATGCTGACATACTTATATAGTGCTTGATGAGCCATCTTCAAATAGAGCTACTATGCTAGCAATATTATGGGATATTGTGTGCATGTGAAGTGCATTAAATGAATATAATTTACAAATACTAATACTGTATTCTGTAGTGTGAGTATTGCATCAATCTTGATTTATTCATGCAGATCGATCTAAATCAGAAATATGTCTTGGTGCTCCATCTGATGTCAAGCCTTTCAAAAGTACGTATGAGAAATGTGACCTATTAGTTTTATATGCAATGATTTATTGATACAGGTAGATGTTTGTCAGAAGGAAATATTTTAACTCCGAATGCCAAAATTTCACCTTCTGGTATGTCTAGTACAACATACCTAGTGCATTTCAATGTTATTGACCCTGTGTACTTTGATCTGTAGTTAAATGTGACTTAGAATTCACTGAAGTATATAAAAGTACTTCACTGGAGTCAAGAACATCATCATTTGGTAAAGATACTTTGAGTAAACCCAATGAAGAATTCAAGAGCATTGATTTCAATATGGTAAGTTGTTTTGCTAAATGTGTATCTAGGCAGCCATATATAATTAAGAGCACTATCAAACTCTTAATACAATATAAGTGACGTTGTACCTGTTTTACTGTTACTCACAATCTGACACTGTTAATTCCAGTTACTATTTTCTGTTCACCAACAACAGACATATAATGTCCCGTATTTTTTTAACAAGAAATGGAATTGTATGAAAAAAAATGCATTGCTAAGAGCACACAGTTTGTGTACATTATACTAAAGATTTTAATGCCCTGCACAATTTGAATAGAACCAGACAACACTACGCTTGAAATAACTAGAAACTTTTTAAATTTAAGTTTGTATTTAGTGATCCTATTGGGATACATAATCATCATGTTTAGAAAAGATATGGTTTTGAAGTTATAACTTGAAATTGTACCACTTATAACTTCACTTTATACTGTCACTTTGAATTTGGGGAGATAGTATGTTTAAGAATAAATTTAATTGAAGATGTATCAACACTCACCTTAAATAATTGTTTATCAAACAATTACACGAAAAATTGTTTGGGCTAACTGTGTATCCACCTGTAAATTAGTATATTACATTTGTGTAATAGGATTCTAACAAACACAATAACTTATATCTTGGAATTAAAGCTGGGTAGAGTATAGCTACACCTATATTATATATATTTATATACATATATTTCCCACTAGATATCTTCACAATGTTATTTTTAGCTATATGAACATGAAATAACTTACATTATTCCACGCTAGATATCTCCACAAAAATAATTTTAGGTACTTGACTGTGAGCTCATGATATCACAAATTGTTGTCTCATGGCTGTATTGGCAAGCTCTTTACCAGAGTAATTATAGCAACCTGGCCTGGCTACAAGATTTCTGGGTTTTTACAGCTACCTTTACTCTAGTGGAGCCTACCCAGCCAGGTTAGAGCAGCTGTTATAATATCAGCTGGGGTTGTGGGGAGCCCCTAGTGAGTTTTTGCCAACTTTATATGGTGAGTTACCAAAAAAACTACTCTGGTGAAGATATCTAGTGTACCACTTATTACACTCATCAGAGTGATATGGCTAGATATTTCACTCTCAGGCTTTATTTTCACTTTGGCTCTTGAAAATACATTAGCCTGCTCATGAAATATTTCTCCATATCACACTCTGACTCATGTAATAAGTACTATTTATCTCATGGTGTTACCTCATGCTGTATTGCGCAAACCCATTAACATCAGTGCGCATGCATGCGAGAGAGGGTTACAGTACTCCATATGTCTGTCAGTCAGTTGGTCAGTCAGTCAGTTATTCAGTCAGTCAGTCAGTCAGTCAGTTATTCAGTCAGTCAGTCAGTCAGTCTGTCATTCTGTAATATGAATCTCAAAGATGGCAGCCTCCCGAAGATTGAAACAAGCATCAAAATGTTGCACTGGCCATTTTAACCCTTTCATCATAGGATTTATTTAGACATTTTCATAGGTGCCAACTTTCCAGAATCTATTTCAGGGACAAAAACCACACCCTGGCCACACCCAAATAACACACCCACAATGACATAATTTTTAATGACATCATCTATGCAAAAGTTTAAAATTACAATAGCTGTTCTTCTTCTTCACCATTAAAATAAAAGCAATTTTGCTGTAGCAGAGCTAGCTTTAGCCTTTTACTTGTGGCATGTTTATAGTTAGTGTGATTACTAGTAGCTTTGATTAGGTCTAGACAGCCAGCTGGCTAGCACAGCTATAAGTAAATAACCAAGGGCATACTACTTCACTATAGTATGTCCAAGTTGAGCAGATAATGTACAGCAGATGGAAAACGCAAACTGGTGAGGCTTTCTTCTGAAGAGACAGGATTAAAATCAGTCGATTCTACCTACTGTGTCCCAAGAAATATTCTGATATTCACAGGATTCAGCAGTACAGCACTGTTAACTTGTAGCTAAAGCTACTAGACTTTCTTGTTAAATAAAATTAATCAATTGTTTCATTTACTTATGTATATAAAAATTGATGAAATGATAAAATTGTGATCCGAGTTGAAGGTGGAGTGCTGCCTGAGTTGGTCCTAATCCTTACAATAAACGGCATCTACAGTAGTGAAGAAAAGGAATTGGCATAAACACGGCTTTGACAAGCACACAATTTAACAGCAAACAGCTTAAGTGTGGCTGTATTACAAGTTGCTAGCTAAATGATAGCTATAATCACTGTGATATTTGCTATACGGCAGTTGATATTGAACAGAGACAAATAATCTTACCTACATCCAATCAGGTGGTCCTGTACCCTCTGTGACAACAGGGCACTCTGTCTATCCTGTTTCCACACTCGCAACCTAAGCTAATCGCGACACAAAGCTAGAAACGCAGCAATCTGAGAAGAAGCCATTGTTTACAAAATTCTTAATGGAGACTGCCGCGTGATCAATTGAGCCATACCGCGACTAAAAGCGGACGCGTTTTGAGCGGGAAACCTGTGGTTTTTCTATTCCCATAGACTTTTGTATTGAGTTTTGGAATAGCACTATCTCTCCGGTTTTGGAATATACTGAGGTAATATTTTTAACCGCTTCGGCGCGAGCTTTCCAATGGTGCTAACCCCGGATGCGTATCTGCTTCCGTTCTAAAGTTATTCAAGTTTTTCTTGCGGCCAACTCAACCTGCAGGCTTCCGGGACATACCATTGCACTTTCCGGGACTCCGTGACAGAGTGATAAATCCGGGACTGTCCCGGATGATCCTGGACAGTTGGCACCTATGCATTTTGAAAAATTTATATAAAATCAGGACTTTAATATGGTCCATAGCAACCATAGAAAAAAATTGTCTATATAAAATATACATTACAGAAAAAATGTTTATGTTGCCTGGCAACCAATGTGTGGTAATCACCACTGGTAAACAACAACATGAATATAATTATCTGGAAAGCCACGGCAATGAATAACGTTATTTTGAACTCCAGACTGGTTCAAGCCAGTCCATGGATTCTTTTACTGTACAGCTGCTTCATGGGACAAAACTAAACAACTAAGGTTTCATATTTAGCCTGGGCTCAATTTCATGGACATATTAACCTGTATAAAAATTGTATTAGACGTATCTTTCTAATCACTATTTTTCAAACAGGTTATTATTTCTATAATAGACCAGTAATCAGTAATGTTGATGTGAATTTGAGATGATATGTGTTTATAAAATATAGAGCATGAATAACCATGAAGTACAAAAAATGAATAACTGAAAATTGTGCATAACTATCAAATATTGTGCATGTTTCATTATAAAATACAGATTTAAAAAATATGGGCAGTCAGTTTCATGAAGTGAAGTCTACAAGGGTGTGATACTTTTGAAACAGTTTCTTTCAGATGATACACATAAATACACTTTGCAGTACTCACATTGAACACGAGACTCATGGCGATTCCCAACAACAGTAAGCTTATTTGTTCTTATGACAGCCGAACATACAGCACAATTCCCCTTTCTATCTGCATGCTTAGGCCAGTGACCAAAATTTACATTCAGTCTATCTAGCTGAAGATGCTCAACAGATCGTGGACGACCAGCACTACGACATCTTGTAGAGAAGCTACCAATGAGCTGTTTTGCTAGCTCAAGCCTAAATGACAACATTTCTCTCTTTTTTTACCTCACTGTGGATGTTCATTAGACCTGACCATTTTTTTTCATACAAAAACTATTTAAAATGCTAACTTCCGAACAAAAGAAAAAATTCACCTCCACCACTTCCTTGATTTTCTACCAACATTATAGTAACTCTCAAGTTGATCTTCCCTATCTACACCTCGCATATACTTCTGGTAATCAGGTAAGCATGGTGGACATGGAATATCTGCTTGAGTACCATCAGCCTGCCTCCTCTTCACTGTAGGGTTTCCAACACGCTCACCAATGTGCATTGTAGATAAAAAATACATAGACTTCTTGTCAACGATGAACATGCAAGAAGAGGACCATTAATGATTTATTTCAGAAGCCTTGATGATCAGCTCAGATGGAAAGCCTACTCTCTGGGGACATACAGTACCACATGCATTGATGCCTTGGTGCTTATAAAGCCTATAATAAAGAAGAGGACTAGTGTAAAAGTTGTCAGTGTACAGTTGAACCCCCATATGGTCAAAACCTTTCATCAACTCTAACACCACCTTGGTACACAATCCAACATCAGAAACACCATTATCTAAACCTTGACCTGTGTATACTTGCATCCTCATCAGAAACACCATTATCTAAACTTTGACCTGTGTATACTTGCATCCTCATCAGAAACACCATTATCTAAACCTTGACCTGTGTATACTTGCATCCTCATCAGAAACACCATTATCTAAACCTTGACCTGTGTATACTTGCATCCTCATCAGAAACACCATTATCTAAACCTTGAACTGTGTATACTTGCATCCTCATCAGAAACACCATTATCTAAACCTTGAACTGTGTATACTTGCATCCTCTTCACATACCCAGTAGGAGTCAGATAAAAAAAAAAATTTTATCCCCCATTTTGTTGGCTTATATTTCATGTACTGTTTGAAGCGAAGTCTACCTTTGAAAGGTATCATGGCTTCATCAATAGTACATGATTGATGTATGAAACTCAGATTCAAACAGTGGACAAAGCAATTTCAATAATTTCTGAACTTTGAATAATTTATCATGTCCATTATGACCATATGGAACCTGCTTGCTATTGTCATTCAAGTGAAAAAACCTGAATAACTGTTCAAATTTATAATGTTACTAATATTTGGAGTACTAATGAGTGGAAAATTAGTGGACCAGTATAATTCCAGTAGTTGGTAACCTCACAATTCCCATCAAAATCAAAATGCCCACAAATGCCTTTAGCTCTTCAACAGTTGTATCATTCCAAACACGACCACTAAGATTATTTGTTACACAGGTACTAGCATAACGATTAGTTTCTTCATTTATCAAATCCCACACATCATCAGAAAAGAAACGGCAAAAATGCTCAACAGGAGTACTATCACCAGTAAGATCTGGTGAAGTGGGACCTGGAGTTTGGGTATACTGCTGAGTATATGACTGTGGCTCCTCATTCTTCCATACCAGAGAACCTATTTCATTGAGAACAGCAATTGTAGCCGATAAATGAGTAGTACTACTACTACTACTGCTGCCTGAATTGATTGTTCTTCCACGCCCCTTTCTACTACTAAGCCTTGTACTAACACGCCTCCTTCCCCTTCTTCCTCTTCCTCCCCTGCTAGGCCTTGCTCTTACTGTTACTCGCCTACCCCTCCTTCTCCCTCCTCATACATGCCACCTACTTCCATAACGCACTGTTGAGAAATGTCTGATTCTGTTTCAGACCCTTGAGAAGTGACATCCATAATAGATGAAGGACTGAAGTTTTCTTTTCCCTTTTTTCCCCTTAGTTACCGACAACACAGTCTTCCTCCCCTGTATTGTGAAACTAAGGCCACTGGGACTTACAGCAGGGGCGGATTGTACGAACCCCCTTGTTTTCAGAATGAGCTCTCATTTTTTATCTACTTTATTTCTTACTCGTATGTGGAAATAAAAATATAATAGCACTAACTTTTTGTTTGTCATTGTTTTTCCTCATCCCCCAGTAATTGCTAGTTTCTTAACCAGCAATTTTCAGAGGAAAAATGGAACAATCCACGGAGAATGGCAGGTAAGTAGTTAATTGCCATCTTTAAACAACACACCTCACTGATATGCTGAGTCAGCAGACCTAGCTCATAGTATGCCAAATCAGAGCAATTATTTGACAATATTCAATCTTGAGAGCATTTAGTGGTTGTTGCTTATTCAATCTTTTCTTCATGGTTGAATTTTAACAGTTAAAACTGTATTTCATCATTTACCAAAACGTCCTAGTATATTATTTTCATTTTTTCTCAGTTTCTTTTTTTCATGATTAACTTACCTATTCACCTCCTTTTCTTTATTGTAAACAAATTACCTCAGTTTTGGTCTTAATTTTAATTGAATATCTATATAATAATAATCTTGTGTGTCAGTAACGATGACAGCAGTGTGTTCATGAATAATTCATGAGCTTAAACAGTTTGATAGAGCATTGGCATTACACTGAAGTGGTAAAGTGTCATTTACATTCAGTAGAAAGTGATTAATTGTAACTGAAAGCAGGAGGAATAAAAAGGGAGAGCGGCGTAGGTTTCATAAAGGAAGGTAAAAATACGAAAGGGAAGGCAAAAAGGATATTATTTGTAACTAAAAACCAGGCAGAATTGGTGAGGTAAGGCGATCCTGTAAAAAGAAGGCAAAAGTTTGAAAGAGAAGGCAAGAAGTGAACGATTAATTGGAACTAAAAAGCGGGTGGAATTGAATCGCAAAGTAGAGTTGCGTAAGTTCCAAAAAGAAAGGCAAAGGTACGAAAAAGAAGGCAAAAGTTTCGCAAACTAAGTCCACAATAGAAGGACAGAGAGATTCAGAAGCAGGAGATGTAGACAAAGGGTGGAGATGGGACTCCAAGACACTCAAGAAGAAAGAGCTGAAATAAAGGAGGTGGGGGATAAGAAAAGCTGAGATAGCATGGATCTCTACCATACAACAAGAAGATGGAGATTCTTTTGTATTTTCCTGAAGTACAGACCTGTAGGCAAACAATAACTGAGTAAGATAATCATCCCAATCATGTCGCTTTGTATCACAACATTTAGCAATTATCCGTATGAGTGTGGAATTCAAGCTCTCCACCAGCCAGTCAGTTGAGGGTCATGTCCACATCAAATATACCGAGATTAGTGCTGACACCAAATACGCCCCACAGTATTAATTACTCAGGTATAAGAGGACAACAAATTTTATGTTCTACAGACAGCTTAGCAATTGTCACTGTCTTCTTATCTAATATGGGGGAAATAATCCATATGTAACTAACACATTTTGATTCTATTATTACAACAGCCTCACTAATGCAGTGGAATATTCCTTCTGCTGGTATTGGCAGCAGCAGTGGTTAAAAAGTTTGACAAGAATTTTTGTAGAAGCACACTCTAAGTGCCCTGTGCAGAACCTTCTGATTTCTTTCCTCATCCCACACTAGCAAGCATAATTTCTCCACCGCATATACACTAGTAGTTCTGGAATTGTTGTTTATCTTGATCAACAGACTTTTAATTCAAAGTATTTGTTCATTTTCCAAAACCTTGAAGAGATTCAAGTGGCTACTGTTCACCTTATAGAGAGCTGGAGTATAGACAAGGGCTTGTGTTTTGTGGTTTGCTGGTGTTCGTGCAAGAAATCACATTTTTAAAATTGTGCCAAAAAATTATAGGGGCACCATCCCCCAGAGCCCCCACCCACTTCCTACGCCATGGCACAACAATAGTTCAATGCAATAAGAATATATTCCCCACACTACAAATTTATTGGCCATACAAATTTATTGGCCATATTATTATATCAGACTAATAATTCAGTCATTCTCGGCTGAAATAATTATAATAATAGGACATTTTTTCTCTTTTTACAGCTAATATTTTTAATTATAACTGAACCCGAAATTTTCGACTTCTTGCCAAAGTCCTCTTCAGGGGTCAACTGAGGTCGAACTCTCTGTGGTGATAATTAAAAATATGGGCTGTTAAAAAGAGAAAAAATGTCCTATTATTAAGATCAATAATTGTTAGACTTAATGCAAACAAAAGTATTAATATTGGTACAAATTCAATTTTTTTTAGAAAACATTTTTTTCACAAGAAGACTCATTAAAAGAAAAATGCCGTGCTGCAAAAACGCAAATAAAGAATTACGAAAGTAGCAATGTGACGGATGATCAGATTCCAACCAATAGAATTAGTATTCATGAGGCAGCTCTGCACGGCAAGGTAGAGGACGTCAAACAATCAATAGCTGATTCAAACTGCAATGTGTTTACTGTTAATGACAAAAAACAATCTGCATTACATTTGGCTGTAATAGGAGGCCATATTGAAATAATACAGCTGCTGCTGCTACTAGTAGGAGCTAATGTTTTGCAAGCAGATACTAATGATTTAACACCACTTCATTACGCAGTTATTCTTGGCCATCTTGAAATATTCAAGTCATTAATAAATCCTTTATTGGCTAACTTTTCCGTTGGTGATATTCTTAAACTTACAACCTTCAACATCAAATCTTTTCAAGTCAATATCTTCCATATTGCCATAGCCATGAAGCAGTGCGACATTGTATTGTTCATGCTAAATTATTTCTCTCATGCTTCATTTACAAGTATCAATTCACTTTCCCTCTCCACTCTACATGACAGCATATTCGAATTACTACTTGATACCAACTGCTTCAGTCCAGAATGCCAGCAAACAGCTCTGTGTGTGGCAGCAGCACGAGGTCAACTAGGAGTAGTCCAGTCTTTACTGAACATCCATCACTGTGATGCATTCTTCAAGATTACAGATGGTCTTACTTTACTGCACTGTGCTGCTATGCATGGACAAAATAGTGTAATAAAGCACCTGTACAATTACACAGATATTCCTGACAAAATTGGTCAAAAAGAATATGTGACTGTGTTCAAACTAGCAATTTCTAACTGTAATGTTGAAATTATTGACATAGTTACAAAAAACTGTCAGCATTGTGATGTTAATGTAGGATTGATTATTGCTTGTAAAGAGAGTCAAGTAAGCATAGCAAAATATCTCATAGAACACTGTCACAGTGACCCTCTTTCTACAGATGAAGACAATAACACACCACTGCATTTAAGTGCTCACTCTGGCAATCTGGAATTAGTCAAATATCTCACAGACAACCATCACTGTGATGTTAACATGAGGGGACGATATGGAAGAATGCCACTTCATATGGCATGTATGAAAGGACATTTAAATGTAACCAAACATCTCATAGAACACTGTCACAGTGACCCTCACTCTACAGATGAAGACAATGACACACCACTGCATTTAGCTGCTTTCGCTGGCAATCTGGAATTAGTCAAATATCTCACAGACAACCCTCGCTGTGATGTTAACATGAGGGGACGATATGGAAGAACGCCACTTCATGAGGCATGTATAGAAGGACATTTAAATGTAGCAAAATATCTCATAGAACACTGTCACAGTGACCCTCTTTCTACAGATGAAGACAATAACACACCACTGCTTGTAGCTGCTCACTTTGGCAATCTGGAGTTAGTCAAATATCTCACAGACAACCATCACTGTGATGTTAACATGAGGGGACGATATGGAAGAATGCCACTTCATGAGGCATGTATAAAGGACATTTAAATGTAGCCAAATATCTCATAGAACACTGTCACAGTGACCCTCTCTCTACAGATGAACACAATAACACACCACTGCTTTTAGCTGCTATCTCTGGCAATCTGGAATTAGTCAAATATCTCACAGACAACCATTACTGTGATGTTAACATGAGGGGACGATATGGAAGAACGCCACTTCATGAGGCATGTATAGAAGGACATTTAAATGTAGCAAAATATCTCATAGAACACTGTCACAGTGACCCTCTTTCTACAGATGAAGACAATAACACACCACTGCTTTTAGCTGCTCACTTTGGCTATCTGGAGTTAGTCAAATATCTCGCAGACAACCCTCGCTGTGATGTTAACATGAGGGGACGATATGGAAGAACGCCACTTCATGAGGCATGTATAGAAGGACATTTAAATGTAGCAAAATATCTCATAGAACACTGTCACAGTGACCCTCTCTCTACAGATGAACACAATAACACACCACTGCTTTTAGCTGCTATCTCTGGCTATCTGGAGTTAGTCAAATATCTCGCAGACAACCCTCGCTGTGATGTTAACATGAGGGGACGATATGGAAGAACGCCACTTCATGAGGCATGTATAGAAGGACATTTAAATGTAGCAAAATATCTCATAGAACACTGTCACAGTGACCCTCTCTCTACAGATGAAGACAATGACACACCACTGCTTTTAGCTGCTATCTCTGGCTATCTGGAGTTAGTCAAATATCTCGCAGACAACCCTCGCTGTGATGTTAACATGAGGGGACGATATGGAAGAACGCCACTTCATGAGGCATGTATAGAAGGACATTTAAATGTAGCAAAATATCTCATAGAACACTGTCACAGTGACCCTCTCTCTACAGATGAACAGAATAACACACCACTTCAATTAGCATCTGCCTATAATCATTTGGACCTGATGCATTATCTTTCAAATTCTGAGCCCAAAGTAACAGTTAATCTATCAACCTCTCCAATACCAGAAGTAGTAAGTACTGGATCAAATATTGAGGAATCATACGGCAAAAAGTACAAGAATGTTATCAATCGTTACACTCCAGATCAATTATTTCGTCGTACAATTGATAGGACTAGAAAGTTGAAATCTGGCATACGTTATGGAATAAAACTGTTGAAATTAAAAATATTTTAGAACACAATCATAAATATTGTATTGTATTTTTTTTCGTAAAAATACAAGTTCAATGTGTTTATTGATTATATTAATGTATTTTTCAATTAATAAATATTCTTATTAAACGAAACATAGCCATGATGTTGTTTAAGTATTTTTATTAAGGTGTTCTATGTATGTGTAGGAAGAAATATTCTTGTAAAGTTTTAAATCTTTCACTTCAGTCCCCAAGTTATTGTTGGCAGAATAATTTATCAATAGGCCTAACAGCAAATTAAAATATTACCCATCCCTCTTTCGCTATTTATCTTTGTGACCTGACAAAGGAAAAGGCACTATATATACAAGAAAATCAGTTTTTTTTGCTGCTTAAAAATAGAAAAAAGTTTAATATTTTTACTCAGTATCAATTGCAGAATACAATGTGACGAATACTTAATGAGGTGCTGCTTTAATTAGAGTAAAAGTGTTTCAACAATAGGGTAATGTGATGTTACAATTCATTGGATGGTGAAGAAGATTGCTTCTGAATATTTCTAGGTCTTGAAGTGTCCAATTTCCTTACAATAAGGTGTGGTCTTACCCTCTAGGTGACTGTCCGCTGCACGCCACTGACTAATGGAGGACTCATGAGATGATCCAGGCTTGGGCACACTGGGGTAATGGACAGGTCATATAGAAAATGTTTTTGTATGTTCTCAGGAGTTGTGACCAACTCACAAAGAAAACAAACAAACAACAAACAAACGAAAGGCTTATCACGTGGTCTGCAAAAGTGGTGATAAGTAGTAATGAACTCCGACAAAAGGCTGTTTAATCTCTCTCGTCTTTGAAATTAGCAAGTCTACCAGGAATAGGAAGAGCAACAGCTGAAGATAAACTAGTAATAAAGGAATGCTCATCTTGTATAGTCTCAGGACTGGTAATATTTGCAGGTGAGCAACCTGTCAACCCACATGGCGTCGAGTGTTTCAATCTTGATGTTAGTAATCATCAGCCAAGTTAGCGTAGTGTTTATTAGATATTCCATGTAAAAATAAGAATTTCTTTCAACTTATTGGCTTGCCATATGGTAAAAGCAACAACAACAACAACAAAAAACAACACAAATATGGCAATACAACCTGTACTTCAATGGCTCAGAATGTTTGCATTGAAATTGAGCATGAATCTAAGTTAATATGACAGCATCTAGTTCACTGTTAGAGAACATCTTACAGTTGTCTCTCTCGGCTATTATATTTGCAGGGAGTGTTGCACTGCATGAGGTGACTTTTCTATGCCAAGCTTACAATCACATGTAAACTCTCCTCTTGATGATCTTCTGGCCTAACCTCAACTGGTGCACTGCATTTTTGTTCATAGTCATCTAAGCAGACTTCTTCAGGTCCAGTATCTTCGATTTCTACAGGCAGTTACTCTGCTGCAGCAAGTACAAATTCATTGTCTATAACAATACCTGTATCAATGGTGGGCACTTTTGCAGTTTAGCTACTCATATCTCAAGAAAGATTGTTTTCTTTATCTTCCTATAATAAGAAAAACTTTATAGCAACCAAGAGCATGCCCGCAGAAAGTGGAGGGAAATTCTAAAAACTTAAAATTCAATTTTCTCAAAAAGCAATTATATATAATAGTTAGACACTGCCGCTAAGGGCGTTTAGGGTCCCGAAGGCCTCAGGCTGTGACCTCCCAAGCGTAGCGAGGGCGCTACTAATGGGGCCTGAGGGACCCTAAACACAGTAGCGCCCGATTGTGCGCAGTGCCTAACTAATTTAGAACATAGCAACCACTATAACCTGTTTCCAATGCCCTTGAGAGGCAGGGCACTACATATAGTAGCCCTCTGTCAGGGCACTACATATAGTGAGCCATCCCGCAGTTCTTATCAAAGAATTCTTCTGATTGGTCCCCCCTAGCCCTAGCCCTCGCGCGGCGCTATAATTGGTCACATGATTTGATTAACCAATGAAATGAGTTTTTTGAGCATATAGTGCCCTCGTCTGAGGAACTACACGATTCAGAGCCCCACTACGTAATACAAAAACTACAGTAGTTATGTTCTAATGGTCTATAGTGCCTTTCCCCCCTTGGAGGTCACTTCAATTTGTAAAGAGCTATGTCTCTTGCAGAAATCATACAAAATGTACCAAAATATAAATATTACTAGATCTGTTTCACTGATTAACCCCATTCAATGAGTTGATAGAAAAAAAAGACAACAATTCACAAAAGTTTCAACTTCACAAGCTATCAAGTCTCACAATAAAGTTCTCTCTATGTGTTGACTTGTCCTCTCCTGTTGACTCAACACTATCTGTGGAGGGGGAACTTTACCAATCCTTCGACTGGATCGTGGCGAAGGAGATGCTGCCAAGGTTACTGATCCGTTACTGCCAGCCTGACTGCTACCACTGTAACGAGGAGAGCTGATGTGTTGGGTAGGGGTCGACAAATTACCCACCAACACAGTCTCGGACGTTGCCTCAGGTGAAGTCCTAGCTTGCAAGTGTGAGTATGAGTGTGATACAGATACCTGAGGCAAGTTTTGTCCAAGAAATAGAGCAGAGTCTGAATTAGATGGTTGAGAATGGGAGTTCTTTGTTACTGTGTACTTGCCATGAGATGGCGAAGTGTCTGGTGATGGGTGGGCGGAGTTTGGTGTGACAGTGTACTGTCCATGAACTGGGGATGAGGAAGGAGTTGCATGGGAAGAAGTGACCGGTGTGACTCTTGCGGAAGTAGCTGGTGTGACTCTTGTGGAAGTAGCTGGTGTGACGTGTGAGGATGCCATGGGTGTGGACAGAATTGACGAGGATGTATTGGGAAAGGAGAGATGGTTGTGTGAACTGCTGACAGCTGAAGCCACACCTCCCTGCTGCTGATGTTGTTGCTAAAAAGTTCAATAAAAATCAAAGAGTAAATAAAATGAAAAAAATTAATATAGGCTATTGTAGCTTCAATCATTCAACTTCTTCAATTTTAAACATCACCATCATCCAGTGTTGTGGTAATTGCAATTGGTAATTGTAATTAGCTGTAATCATTACGCCATCTGCAGTAATTGTAATTGTAATTGTAATTGCATACCTGTAATTGGCAAGTAGTTGGGGTCAAAGACCACTTTGGTAAAGGGTCAGTTCTAAAGCACATGGCTGCTAGCAAGAAAATGAATTAATCCTGAGGAGGCAATGTGATGTAATTGTATGTAATTGCTAACAGATTTGTTGTAATTAGTTCTTAAAGGTGTAATTGGTAATTGAAATTGTAATTGAGAAGCAAAAATTTTAAGTAATTGTAATTGTAATTGATTACTTTACTCCTGTAATTGCCACAACCCTGCCATCATCATGATCATAATCATCATCATCATCAGTCACTTTCGTTCTCTGTTCAGGGATACTATAAGGTACAACTTATATTGCTGTTTTTAGGGGTTTGTGCAGTTAACACTAATAAGTCTACCAGTTACAGACTAACCACTTAATTTCGCACTCACCACATCCGCAATATAGCGTAGTTGAGCAATGCATCCTTCCAGCCTTCTGTTGTGCTCCTGTAAGATCTCCACCCTGCCCTGCAGAGCTGTGTTGCGATGCTTCAGAGAGAGCTCTTTGTTGTCATCATTTCCATCTCCATCAGTTTGGGATTCATTCAGCATGTGACCAGCAGGAATCCTCTGATGGTGCTCCTTCATCTGCACGATGTGACGAGAGAGGCTCCTAGAATCACCAAAAAAATATAAAAAGTACATATATTAGATAATTCTCTCGGCTTGATTATGACTAAATTGTAGTGATAAAACTTCAGTCACTCATCTTACATAAGTACGTAAATTGTTAAATGAAATATATATGATTCTTCATTACAAGAATTCTTACAGTGTTGTTTCCTTCAATTTGTTCATTGATGTCTCCATATCTTCGCCATGGAAATGTGGGTGAAGTCCTACCTCATCGATCGCTATAGAGCTCGTTGATGTTTTCTGACCATTAGACAACCTATATTCCAGATTCATAAATATGTCAATATTATGCGGAAATAATTATTTAAAGTACAACTTCTGTTACGTGAACTTTAATAATTCGAACACTCTAAATTTAATAATAGCACATGTATGTATGTGGGGCCACCCTCTGATGTGAAAGAAGACTTTAGTTGTTTTGCTAGCTATGTCCCAGACCAGCGGCTTAGACTTTAAATAAAAACTTAACTTTATGTCCCAGACCAGCGGCTTAGACTTTAAATAAAAACTTAACTTTGAAGTAATTAGTTAAGCCTAGGTGTACCTGTGGGATACCGGCCACGCTACGGACTCCGGTGGTGAACTATCTACAAGGATTCTGCTAGCCTGAGGTCATTACTATAGTTAAGGCGGCAGTTTCTCTTGTCCTCACATTATCAGTCCTACAATGTAGATACGAAGAATTGCATGACCATGCCCCTCATTAGTGCTAAAAACACATTTGCTGTTGTTCAGATATCTGAACATTTCAGTAACATTTATAAACTGAAGTCCTATTGTACTGAAAGAGGTATGAGTTAATTAATCATTTGTCCAATCTACTCCAAATCACTCACTGTTTTCTGTCAGTGTTACTGTGAAAAGATCTCCTGTTGCTGACTGGAGCATCCTCTCTGTTGCTACCAGGCACTCCTCCATGGCCCCCTCTGGTCCAGGCCGACCTCAGATCTTCAGTCACAGTGAACCTCCTCCCTGGGTGGTTTTCTCCCCGCGTGCCAGTAGCCCTCACGGGAGGCGGGGAGTGTCTGTTGGTGGACCAAGTCTTGCTCTTGTTCCTGTTGCTAATGTTGGAAGGAGAGAGAAGGTTGAATCCTTGCCCGCCAACTTGAGTGGGAGCTAACGATTCCTTCCTGGTCTTCTGTGGAATGTCCTTCTTCTTGCGTCGGAAACTCTTTTGAAATGACTTGAAGAAGTCCTTCACTTCATCAGTGTGTTTCTGATCACAAGAAAGATAAAAGAAAGAAATAAAGAATAAAGACAATAGCCAAAAAAATAAAATTAGGTTTGTCACAAAAGATGCACTTTTATAATGTTGATGGTTCTAGGAAAAAATTTCTAATGTGTATTGGAATGATTGTTAATGAGCTCAAATATTTACTGCACATGCGTGTTATGGGCTCCATGTACATGTCTGATACATGTGTCGAGTATTTGCATGTCATGAGTGTTATTATGTATGTTCACACATGTTACATGCAGTATAAGACTTACTGTGGCAATGCAGTATTCCTCCATGTAATGTTTAGCTTTGTCGTGACCCTTCACACTCTTACCCGACCAATAGCACAGCTGTATCACACAAACAAAACACTATCACTAGCAAATCTTTATTTAAAAACAACACAAAACAACAACAGAAACCCATGTATAGTCCATTTTATATAAATGTTCTCACCTGACACATATCCAGATTATTGCACTGAATGCAGCGATACCTGCAGGAAATAATTACATTATCAAATTCTCCCACATTAACTAATTAAAAAATAATCTACAGTGTCATTAGTCTGAGAGATCTGTTATTTTTATTATACTGTGTGACCTTCATAATAACGTAAAAGTGTAATGTCAATGAGGTACTCGTTATATTTATAGAAACTACCGAAGGTGAGGCCACATTTGTCTCAGTGATTTTAATAGATTCATAATTATTGCATACCTGAAACCTTGAATAGGCGTGGTCTTACATACTGCACACTTGACCTCGTGTTGGGTGGATTCAGCTGCAGCAAGTCTGTGCACTACAGGCAGCCAGGAAAGGGGGAGGGGCTCAGATTGAAGCCATGAAATAAAACCAGGAAGTTGCAGTCTTCCTACTCCAACAAACTATACAACACACACACACACAAACACACGCACCACAATAAGATCATACGACTGGATTGCTACTTGCAAACTTCAATTCACAATAATCCATGAAATGAGCAAAAGAAATTAACAAAAACAAAAAACAACAACAAATAAACAAAAACAAATAAAATCCTATTCTGCATACAGTAGGAGACAAAAAAGTTCCGGATTCTGTCCTGTAGTACTACCGTAAAACTGTAGTTACTTTGCTGCCATAGTGTGTGACCTGGATATGTTTACCCCTGGCCTAGCTCAGTCACTCAGTAGTATTGTCTAATGAACCCTTGCTTATTTGGATTAGACAAAAACCTAAATTACTCTGGTTATTAGTCAGGTTGGACAAACTGGTAGAGAAAATTCTCCTAGTGTGGTTTTCTCAGCACTTGGGTGTTCCTGAGAAGCAGAGGAGACCCACATGGATAGTGCAAAAAGCTCGTACAAAAATTTAACTTGTTTCAAAAAAGCTGCAGACCAAAATTTTTACGGGCACACAGCTATAACCAGGTCAGCACTTTGTAGGTATTCTGTTAGCTACTGATGGACTTCCAGTAGTAAAAAATCTATACCTGAGAAGGCCCTAACATCAAGAAAACATCGAGAAAACATCGATACTGTGCGGTAGTCGAGCTAACAATAATCTGTGAAACAGCTTCAAATAGGATGGCTTCAATTTTTTTTACCCGAAAAGCTATGCCTCCAGGAGCCTGTAAACAAAAAAATCGGAACATTTTATTGGATAAACGATTTTTTATATTTCTTTGAGCAAGGCATGCAGTGAACAAGAAAGACTAAAACAGTAATGTGGTCGAACGGAACGGCCAAATGGCTTACTGTTGTTTTTTTAATCATGTGACAGCTGTTCTTACAAAACGGAATTCGGAACTCTATTTTGTGTCCTACTGTAGTTTCTCTCTAAAGCTCCAATGAATATTAATCAAGTATTAATGTGTTATGAAAGCAGTCAACTCTTACCTTCTTGAAGCATTCTCTAGCACAGATATCTAGAGCATGCAGAGAACAGAACTGATCTTCACACACCAGCTGGGGAGTCTACAAACACATGTACGAATGCATGAGTCCACAGTAATAATAAACACACCCACATACATACACATAGGCCTTCATTAAAGTAAGTACCTGTGTAATCTGCTCCAAGAAGTTTGTAAGTTGCTCCAGGTCAATACTATTTCTTGTACCAGAAATGACATTGAATAAAGCTAAATAACAACAAAGTTAGTGAACTTGAATAAACATGTATGTATGCACATGATACAGATGCTTCTACATCTAACACACACACACACACACACACACACACACACACACACACACTTGTTGGAAATAAACACTTACAACTATACATTGTCATGTATTTAACCTAAAGCATTATGTATGTGCATATTGCCACAAGCTATATCACTAGATGCATTGTTTTGTGGTTGTCACCTAGTTGTATCATTTTAGTTTATCATATTCAGTTTATTGTGCTAGTCAGTTTTTTCAATAGGTTATGGCCGAGTATATGGCTCTGGCAAGTGCAGGACAAGAAGCAGTGTGGATGAGACTACTCATTTCAGAGTTGTGTGCGAGTTCAGTGGAGGAGCTTATTGTCTATGAGGACAACCAATCGGCTATACAGATAGCAAAAAATCCTCAATTCCATGGACGTACAAAACACATCGAAATTAAATATCATTTCATCCGAGAACTTGTTCGTAATGGAGTAGTTCAGCTGAGATATTGCCCAACAGAGGAAATGATCGCAGACATGTTGACAAAAGGTCTTGGTCATGATCAACTTGTCAAGTTACAGTTTTTGGCTGGAGTTAGAGTCATGCCCAGTTGCAAGTGAGGAGGAGTGTTGGAAATAAACACTTACAACTATACATTGTCATGTATTTAACCTAAAGCATTATGTATGTGCATATTGCCACAAGCTATATCACTAGATGCATTGTTTTGTGGTTGTCACCTAGTTGTATCATTTTAGTTTATCATATTCAGTTTATTGTGCTAGTCAGTTTTTTCAATAACACTCACCTCTGTATTTCTCATCCAGCTTCCCAGAAGACATAGCAATGATAGCCAGCATGAAGGATGAACACGGTATGGGACCTTGATGCTCTCTACAACAACAATAACCACAACAACAACAATCCTCATTACTGTCTTGTACATGGGAACTGAATTTTTTTCTGCAAAACAAACTATTTGTTATGTAAACATTTTTGTTCTTTCAGTTTAAGTGTTTCCGTAAGTTTCCACGGTGTGATGTACTCGCTCAATTTACAAATCAAACAAACACTTGCATTTTTTTTTGTTTCAGATAAACAAACAAACAAACAAATAAAACAGCAACAACAAATTTTTGAGTATTCCAGAGACTACAATGTATTGTCATGTAATATTGTATTGACCACAACAAATGGTGCAAAGAGAAGAACTACAAATAATACAAAATGCCTCTAAAGAACATCTCAGGATAATGAGGTCACATGAAGCACTTGTAGTATGTATGATGTGGTCATACTACAAGTGTTTCGTGTGACCTCGTGATGCTGCTATTACATGTGGACCTAGATGTGGTCATACGTAATAGCTGCATAACTAGTTTGCCACACTATGTTACAGGAACATATCCCATTTCCTTACTTATCATACAGATCTCGTATCCAACTGGTCGTCAAGTCAACGGCACCATTGATATACAACTTCTGCTTGTCCTTGGAATTCCTACTTAACGTGGCCGCGGAAGAATAGGCGGAGTCATCCAATCCCAATGTGTCCTCCATTCTCTGGTACATATTCACAGCCAGGCACATGCACTCGTACGGAGACAGGCCGTGGGAGGCGGGGTGACCGGGATGTTGCTGTGACAACTGGTGGGCAAAGTCTTCATATGCTTCCATGGCTTCACGTGTGTGGAGGAGAGACACTGAAACAGCACATGATATCATTACTACTATGTACATGTGTTCAATAATGTAATAAAATTTAGCTAGAGGCATAATTGCACTGTTTTTGAAACAGTCTTTGGGTATCCTTCAGCCAAAAT
>WLWD01001154.1_pt1 | contig 36672 bp, 25 predicted proteins | sample 6712731 | NCBI WGS metagenome assembly WLWD01 (sample SAMN12718690, study PRJNA576275) | sponge metagenome | isolation source: marine sponge | host: Mycale hentscheli | place: New Zealand: South Island, Marlborough, Capsize Point | collected 2014-11-01 | reverse complement strand
CTCCCTGCACCCACTCCTACCCATTCCTGTAGTCTCCCTATACCCACTCCTATAGACTCCCTGTACCCACTCCTATAGTCTCCGTGTACCAACTCCTATAGTCTCCCTGTACCCACTCCTATAGACTCCCTGTACCCACTCCTATAGTCTCCCTGTACCCACTCCTATAGTCTCCCTGTACCCACTCCTATAGTCTCCCTGTACCCACTCCTATAGACTCCCTGTACCCACTCCCATAGTCTCCCTGTACCCACTCCTATAGTCTCCCTGTACCCACTCCTATAGACTCCCTGTACCCACTCCTATAGACTCCCTGCATCCATTGCTATAGTCTCCCTGTACCCACTCCTATAGTCTACCTGTACCCACTCCTATAGTCTCCCTGCATCCATTGCTATAGTCTCCCTGCACCCACTCCTATAGACTCCCTGCATCCATTGCTATAGTCTCCCTGTACCCACTCCTATAGACTCCCTGTACCCACTCCTATAGTCTACCTGTACCCACTCCTATAGTCTCCCTGCATCCATTGCTATAGTCTCCCTGCACCCACTCCTATAGTCTCCCTGCATCCATTGCTATAGTCTCCCTGTACCCACTCCTATAGTCTCCCTGCATCCATTGCTATAGTCTACCTGTACCCACTCCTATAGTCTACCTGTACCCACTCCTATAGTCTACCTGTACCCACTAGGCATAGATAAATATTGCTTTTTTTTCTGCCTAAAATTCTTTCTCCAATGCTCCCAAACTTGCCCTATAATTCTTTCAAAATGTGCCTATATTTCTCATTTATTGCTTGGCCAAAATTCATGTGATACATTGTGAATTACAAAAAAGAAAGTTTTTAGCGACTGTTATATTGTAGCATAACTGAAGCTGAAACAGTCTTCCAGTGCTCTTTCCTGATTGTCTTTGAAAGAGTTTGAGAGCAGTGAAAATACCCGCTCTGCTGCAGCTGATGAAGGCTGGATTAAAGTTAAGTAATCTGCTAATTCTAAAAAAAAGTTGCCTATATTTCTAGCATATTTCTCATTGCTTCCATGTGCCTATATTTCCCAAAAAAATTCCAGCAATATTTATCTATGCCTAGTACCCACTCTTATAGACTCCCTGTACCCACTCCTATCGTCTACCTGTACCAACTTCTATAGACTCCCTGTACCCACTCCTATAGACTCCCTGTACCCACTCCTATAGTCTCCCTGCACCCACTCCTATAGTCTCCCTGTACCCACTCCTATAGACTCCCTGTACCCACTCCTATAGTCTACCTGTACCCACTCCTATAGTCTCCCTGTACCCACTCCTATAGTCTCCCTGCATCCATTGCTATAGTCTCCCTGCACCCACTCCTATAGTCTCCCTGCATCCATTGCTATAGTCTCCCTGTACCAACTCCTATAGTTTGCCTGTACCCACTCCTATAGTCTACCTGTACCCACTCTTATTGACTCCCTGTACCCACTCCTATAGTCTCCCTGTACCCACTCCTATAGACTCCCTGCATCCATTGCTATAGTCTCCCTGTACCCACTCCTATAGACTCCCTGTACCCACTCCTATCGTCTACCTGTACCCACTCCTATAGTCTCCCTGCATCCATTGCTATAGTCTCCCTGCACCCACTCCTATAGTCTCCTGACCACTCCTATCGACTCCCTGTACCCACTCCTACGTCTACCTGTACCCAATCCTATAGTCTCCCTGCATCCATTGCTATAGCTCCCTGCACCCACTCCTATAGTCTCCCTGTACCCACTCCTATAGACTCCCTGTACCCACTCCATTAGTCTACCTGTATCCACTCCTATAGCTCCTGTACCCACGATATTGTCTCCGTACCCACTCCTATAGTCGACCTTACCAACTTCTATAGACTCCCTGCCCCCACTCCTATAGTCTCCCTGCATCCATTGCTATAGTCTCCCTGCACCCACTCCTATAGTCTCCCTGCACCCACTCCTTAGTCTCCCTGCACCCACTCCTATAGTCTCCCTGCATCCACTGCTATAGTCTCCCTGTACCCACTCCTATAGTTTGCCTGTACCCACTCCTATAGTCTACCTGTACCCACTCTTATAGACTCCCTGTACCCACTCCTATAGTCTCCCTGTACCCACTGCTATAGTCTCCCTGTACCCACTCCTATAGTTTGCCTGTACCCACTCCTATAGTCTACCTGTACCCACTCCTATAGACTCCCTGTACCCACTCCTATAGTCTCCCTGTACCCACTCCTATAGTCTCCCTGTACCCACTCCTATCGTCTACCTGTACCAACTTCTATAGACTCCCTGTACCCACTCCTATAGACTCCCTGTACCCACTCCTATAGTCTCCCTGTACTCACTCCTATAGACTCCCTGTACCCACTCCTATAGTCTCCCTGTACCCACTCCTATAGTTTGCCTGTACCCACTCCTATAGTCTACCTGTACCCACTCCTATAGACTCCCTGTACCAACTCCTAGTCTCCCTGCACCAACTCCTTTAGTCTCCCTGTACCAACTACTATAGTCTCCCTGCACCCACTCCTATAGTCCCCCTGTACCCACTCCTATAGACTCCCTGTACCAACTCCTATAGACTCCCTGTACCAACTCCTATACCAACTCCTATAGACTCCCTGTACCAACTCCTATAGACTCCCTGTACCAACTCCTATAGACTCCCTGTACCCACTCCTATAGTCTCCCTGTACCCACTCCTATCGTCTCCCTGACCAACTCCTATAGACTCACCGTACCCACTCCTATAGACTCCCTGTACCAACTCCTATAGACTCCCTGTACCCACTCCTATAGTCTCCCTGTACCAACTCCTATAGACTCCCTGTACCAACTCCTATAGACTCCCTGTACCAACTCCTATAGTCTCCCTGCACCCACTCCTATAGCCTCCCTGTACCCACTCCTATAGACTCCCTGCACCCACTCCTATAGCCTCCCTGTACCCACTCCTATAGACTCCCTGTACCAACTCCTATAGACTCCCTGTACCCACTCCTATAGACTCCCTGTACCAACTCCTATAGACTCCCTGTACCAACTCCTATAGTCTCCCTGCACCCACTCCTATAGCCTCCCTGTACCCACTCCTATAGACTCCCTGCACCCACTCCTATAGCCTCCCTGTACCCACTCCTATAGACTCCCTGTACCAACTCCTATAGACTCCCTGTACCCACTCCTATAGACTCCCTGTACCCACTCCTATAGACTCCCTGTACCAACTGATAGACTCCCTGTACCCACTCCTATAGACTCCCTGTACCCACTCCTATAGTCTCCCTGTACCAACTCCTATTGACTCCCTGTACCAACTCCTATAGACTCCCTGTACCAACTCCTATAGTCTCCCTGCACCCACTCCTATAGCCTCCCTGTACCCACTCCTATAGACTCCCAGCACCCACTCCTATAGCCTCCCTGTACCCACTCCTATAGACTCCCTGTACCAACTCCTATAGACTCCCTGTACCAACTCCTATTGTCTCCCTGTACCCATTCCTGTAGTCTCCCTGTACCCACGTTCATATGGTAGCGGTTATTTAGAGAGATGTGTTCGTAAATTGTCACCTAATGATGGGTAAGGGATGTTTAAGATGTGTTCACAAGTTAGGGTTACTTAAAGAGATTTTTTAGTGGCTACGTCACCACCTAAAGAGATGTTAGGTCACATAAAAATAGGTAAGGGTCATTAAATGTGTTCATAGGTTAGGTCACCTAAGGATAGGTAAGGTGTGTTCACATGGTATGGGTCACTTAAAGAGATGTGTTCATTGGTAAGGATCTCTAAGTGTAGTAGCTATGTTTATTTATAAGGAAAACTGTTTAAGTGAGGTTGCTAAAAAAAGATCGGTTCACATCATATATGTAGGTAAAGATCACTAAGATAAGGCACTTACTGGTGAGGAATACTAAGTTTCTTAGAATAAGATTTGAGAGATGTATTTATATGTATAAATAGCCAATAATTGAGAATGCTTGATCACAGAGATGTATTTATCATTAAGGGGGCATGTTCATGAGTAGGAGAGGCATTTTGGGTACAGATCGACAGTGTTTCATATAGAGATAGGGCCATCCCGAGATTCCTCCCCCAGCCACAGAGTTGATAGGTACAGGGCCATTGAGCTATACAAGGAGTTTGTTACAATGGTTACGTATATACATGAGATAGCGGCATTCTTATTGATAGTTCAAGTGAAACTCGATTAAAATGATGTTTTTAATAATTGAGTAGATATGTTTATAGGTAATGGTCACAATAAATATTGTTCATGGGTAAGGGTTGCTAAGAAAGTTGTGTGCATAGGTAAGAGAGAGGGGTTTAAGGTAAGGGTCAATAGTGGATTTGTTTATAGGTAAGGGTCACTGATACAACATTATCAATAACAATTTCTTCAACAAAATGGCCATTGATGTCTGTAAAATTCCTTTCTTTGAGTATTAAAACTACATTGACTGATATTATATGTATATGATATAGGCACGTAGGACACGAGACAGGAGAGAGGGAAATACATTCATCTGTGCAAGATGAAGAGCATGTTAAAACAAGGTACAAGGTACTTGCTATTAAAAAAAAAAATTGTGTGTGTGTGTGGGTGTGTGTTTTGTCAATGTAGCTACTGAGGTAGTTGCACTCTTGCTCTATATAATGCACCACAAATAATATTTTTGTTACAGAAATTTGAGAGGTGAAGGTATACTGCCGAAGAAAGTGAACCGACGTCACACCTACAATGATGTCGGATAAATACAAAATGTCCTTTGATCCCTTGGAATTCCATTGAAAGTGGACCTACCTAAAGAAGCAAAGAACTAATATTTTCAAACTGAACAAATCTATTAATTTTTTGTGTGTAATTCACAAATTTTTGATAATATATTTGTTACTACAATTATTTTTCCAGTATTGTAGCTAAATAATACCAGCAAAATATACAGTGGTATAACAAAGTAATAACCATGTAATACACAGTGGTATAGCAAAGGAATAACCATGTAATACACAGGCGTATAGCAAAGTAATAACCATGTTATACACAGTGGTATAACAAAGTAATAACCATGTAATACACAGGCGTATAGCAAAGTAATAACCATGTAATACACAGTGGTATAACAAAGGAATACCAGCATAATACACAGTTAATACACAGTGGTATAGCAGAGTAATACCAGTGTATTGCGTGGTTATTATTCAAGTATACACACAAAATAACAATGTAATACATCAGTTATACACATGTGTACACACTAGTGTATTTCTGGAGAATACTACTGTTATACCTAATGGCGTATTACGGTACTTATAAGCCACTTTTACACATAGTGTATACCTGAAGAATACCAGGAGTATTCCAGTTGTATACTAGAAGATTATCATTGTTATACACTAGTGTATATCACACTTTTTGCATGGTGTTGGTTGTTCTGAAAATATATGCCACGACAAGGGGTCCATGCAATATATGGACTGTGTGAGTCGGTGTTTATCATCTCACTATGACAGTTTCCAAATGGTAACTAATGGTTATGTCTGCTATGTTATGCAGAAGTGGTGACTATGTATGTATATGTAAGCCGTTCTTCATTTCTGTCATGAGGATATCCTAGTTCAATTACTCATACAACAACTCGATGTGACACCATTGGAAATATGCATACCAATAGCTACTTCATGTTTGACATGCATACTTGACCAAAAGGATCAAGAGCCACACTTGTAATAAATGCCAGCTTGCTACCACCTTGCATATTATTATATATATTTTGTGCTCATAACTGGTACTATGAAAAACCACAGTAACAAAAAAAGAGTACATAATAAAATGCATTTAAAAATATTGCTTATTATGGACAAAAGGGAAATGATTTAAATTATGTCTTCATCTGAGTCTGAATTGTCCAAGTCGGACACAATAATGTCAACTGTATTGGACACTGGATGTAACTGTGGTAGATCAAATGTGAGCAATGATTAGATGAAAAGGTGGCAAATCGACTGTATGGTATTTGCTGACTGTCTTTGCAAAGTTGAGGAGTGAAGCTTCACATTGAAGAAGTTTTCTCTTCAAAAAATGAATGCAGCCGTTTCGAAAAAATGCAGAGCATATTGATGATTGTGCCATAGAAGAAAGATGCTGCTGTATCATTGAGTGTTCATCTTTCATGGTTCTCTCAACTGCTTCATAATCATTTCTTCCTCTTCAGATGCTCTCTCAATCAAGTTCGTTTCCCTGACCACTTTTACCCACAAAGATATGGGTATATTGGATGGTGGTTTGGATACCAGGGATGAAGCTTCCAAAGAAGATAATTCCTCTAAGTTCTTCACAACATCGAACTGAAGGCAACGAGGCAAAGAATATGCACTTCCCTCCAATGCATCTGATCGCATGTTGTTAAATCGTGAAATAGCTCGTTTCAGGGTACTTGTGGTTGATGCGATTTTCTTTGCCAACCGTGAAGCAATAGACTGGCCATCTATAGTTTATAACAAAATGTAATCAATCAAATCCAAAAAAAAGCACCCATTACATAAGTTACCTGCATATCGCGCCTTGGTTGACAGTAAGTATTTTCGTTTCCGAGCTACCAGCAGTATATCTTGAAACTGTTTATGGCGCTGTCAACATAAAATTTAGGAAAATCTGAAATTTCATATCATGAGCAAAACTATTTAGATCAGATAACTTAAATGTGACCATCTGTGGGAAAACCGGGCACAACGCAGAAAGCCGGGAAAAACCCATTAATTCTTAAAACATGTGTATTTAAAAAGCCTGCAGAGTGGAATGGTTTGGTCACGTATGTCGGCAACGGTTCTAGTTATCGCTCTAAATTTTGGAGAGCTCAATCTATAGCTGACAAAGGACACGTAAGCTCAATCATTATCATGAAGGTGATATATATCCTGTTAATGCTAGGAGGCTGCACAAGTCACCATTGAGAGACAGATTGACAAAACAGAACAGTATTGAAACATTCAAGTGCTTGCGCACTGAAGGATAACACTCTAGAAATTCAAGTACAATGGACCCTCATTGAAACCGGGACTTAACTTTACAATTATAAAGGATAACCTGGTATAAAGTTTATAACAGGTGTGGTGGGAGTAACCAACACCAATAAAATTCAAGAGTACAAACTCTGTACAACTTCTTTTCGACATATTTGGAGCCATAGAAGTCTGTAGCGAAAAAACAACAACAACACACTCTGGCCATTGAAGAGTTAATACACAAGCCTATCAATTCAACTACAGTTAAATGTGCATTATTTAGAAATAACAGGACAATAAATACATTATTGCACACATTGTCTATTTGCTGGAATGTGATCATATAGACATAGTTAACAGTGAGTAAAAATCAATGGGAAAAAGCAAAACAAGCCAGTCATTGCTTCTCTGACCTGTACCTTTTCTACATGATCAGATACTGTTGGATTGCTTTAGGAGAGCCACGGGATCACTATAGGTACCAGCGAATACCAGTAGCAGAGTTAGCTATTTTGTTCCTTTAGCTTTTCTGCTCCATGGAACTCACCCACTAACTCTTGTGAGTGCTAGTGTGGGAATATATGTGGAAACTTTTAAATGACTTTCGTGATAGAGACCTTTTAATGCGGCACATACGCTTCACCTAAATCATATTTCCATTACTTTTTCAGAGAAAGCACGAAGAAGCTTGCTATAGATAGCATTAATAATAAAACAATAAATAATAATAATAATAATATAGTAATAATTAATAATAAATAATAATAAATAATAATAATAAATTAATTAATAATATTAAATTATAAAAATATTTATAACTTGAAATTGTACTGGACTCACAATTTAATTAATGCCCTAAATTTGTGACTGGAATATTAAACGCTCACTTAAAATAGTAAAGAATTCAAGAGGCACATGCATAAATGTAGAGCACCATAACGGTACAAGCCCCTATAGGCTCTCCGCACGCTTGCTCAACAGCACTTGCACTGAATTTAAAAAAAAATTATCCACTAGATTACGACAATGTTTTTGTTTATACCTTCCGTTATGTAGTACTTCATGCTCTCTCTTCTTTTTAACATGCAGACTTATGAAGCTCAGTATAGAGAGTAGAGAAGCTATGCTAGTTTCGGACTTGAACTGTTTGTATTGCTATAAATCTTTACTGGAAAAAAAAAGTTAAAAAGTTTAAATTTTAATGTGCCCATTCCTTACTGAATTGGTGGTCAGTTGGTGGTCAGTATCTGCTGGTGTAAGGGTTAAAAATATCTACTGACTATTCTAGTTCAGTTGGCACTACATATACTCACAATATCACAGATTTCTGTACACGTGCATCTCTGGATAAAGCTCTTTGTATTAAACATAAAGAAGCAAAGCCGGAGCGGCCACTCAGAAATCCCTGGTGGCAGCGATAACCTACTGACTAGTGCCCCTACCTAAACTATCCTAGGTAGAGGTCCCACAATAATAATAATAATAATAATAATAATAATAATAATAATAATAATAATAATAATAATAAAATAAATACATAAATAAATAAATAAAATTTGTCATGGCACTTGGAGATCCAGCAAATGACACCAAGTTAGCTTACTTGGAGATCGTGACGACAAGATGTCATGTTGCTTTTCCGCCAGTTGTTTCACTGCAGCCTCAGTTAAAGTGCCTATTAATTGTTCATTACACATACCATTCATAACACAGGAAATAATTCAGTTAAAAAACATACTATTTGAAGCCACCAGTTTCACCAATTCCTTCTGAGATTAGCATTTGACCTCTTTTGCAGGTTTAAGTGTTTACACAATGATGAACCTGCCACACATCAACAACAACTTGAAGCATTATAGTGGCAACAGTGTCAGTTTGTATGGACCCTATCACACAATAAACTTACTAAGGTTTGATCTCACTTCAGAAGCATAATGCAAAAGTGCAGATGTCAAAACATCTACACGGTGTGAAGGTTTCATCTCTTTTGTAGACTTAGCAAACCTTCTTAAGTAAGACCAAAGTCTCTCTGTGGCCTCACCATCAGTAAGACCACAACTACTTATGACACGTGGGGAATAGGTAAGCTACACAACATTGATACAAAAGAAGACTAACGCAACCTTTAATAAAACCACATTAGTTGTACTGGCAAAAAGCACCATGTCCGTACACATGGAAAATAGGTACTGCTAAGGTTGTGTTGAGTAGCAGATCTGATCTTCCACGATTCTGTTACATTATGAAAACATTCTACATCCCACCTATGACACATAAACAGATTTACACCAACATACCTTTAGGTGAGCTTCAAATGAACACGCTACATCATAGAATAGCATCAGTTGTTGGTCGCCCATTGTTGTCCTCTAGATTTTGAAGAAGATACACAGGATATGCAAATCTAGAGAAGACAGAAAATAGTGTCTTCATATTTAATTCCAATATTCACAATGTATAACCTCTCTCCATGCTTCATACTGAAGCACCTCTGAGGGAAATGATGACGGCATATGATACCAAACACAGCTGTTTCATCCTGTGCAGCATATCGAGTCTTAGAATGCAAGGCATCTCCAGCTAGGAACTCGTGACATCCCTAGATAATATAAAACAAAGATGCCACAAAAAAAAATTCAATCAACATACGACACTGACCATTGTATATGTATTGTACCTTGTCTGGCATGTGATGTCCTGCATCATAAGATGACACAAACTGGTCTACAGACTTCTGATCCTCAAAGAAAGTACCAGCAAACAATGGTGGCCTTACACTCACTCCTGACGATTTCTTTCGACAAAGCCCATATATACCATCAAAAGAAATATGTTTTGGTGTTCCCTCCTATAAAATGAACACCACACTAATTACTATCTTGCAACACACACACACACACACACACACACACAGCTGACCTTAGGACAAGCTGGGCATTTTGTAGAGGTGTCAAGTTCAGGTGATAGGAACTTCAGTGAGTCAAGATGGTGTCGGTTAAACCTGTACAGTTATATAATTTTAACAAAGAAATAGATCAAGCACATTGGCTATACTGATAAATACGCACCTAAATTCCTCCAATAATAGCAGGATATATGTTTCTGAACTAAACAAAGCAAAAATATTTCCGATAAAGTTATGAAAAATCAAAAAACAACTGACAAACTTCAGCACTTAATTTAATATTGCACTAGGATCAGTGAAGTTTTACTCACTTGAGAACTAATAGACTTCCCTCTCTTACAGTCCAGAGCACGACAAAATGCATCTACACCAATACACCCTTCAAGGATTAATGATTCCAGCCACAGAAGTAAATCTTGATGGAATGCAAGTGTAGGGTTCTTTGGAGTAGCAGGCCACATGATGTCTAACTAATGTCACTGCTTCCGGTTCACATGCACAGAATGCCACACACACTTTGTGTTGGAACCCTACATATAATATATAAAAAATTTTTTTTCGTTTTTTAGAGCAGTTAAGTTGGTCTAAAAATCATTACCTTTCTCATCAATACAAACCACTTCTTTGCTATGAACAGCTGATGGCAAGCATGTGCAGTGGGTCCACAATGGAAGAGTACGGGGCTGCTTAAATACATATGGATGAAGGTATCCATTCTAATACAACAGAGATTTAACGGTGACGATTATTCATCTCCAATAATAATAAATTCACTTTAAAAATCCATTTTACTAGGACTCATAAACTAAGAGGATGGGGAAAATAGAGAAGAAAAAAAACAGACAAAAAAAAAGACAAAGGCAAAATTGATTTTCATCTAGGGTTTATCACACACTAGTAACAAGTCACCTAGAAAATAGTTCCAATATCATTTCAAACAATTAGAGTACTTCTGTGATAAATTTCTAATATACATGTAGTATTTTCAAAAATCAGGGTGATGACACTTTACCAAGCCAAACAGTATACAATATTTCCCAGCACACTCTGACCTATATCTCCATGGTCATGTGGACGGTGGAGAAGGTAAGAGTGTGCAAAAAAAAAAAAGAAAGAAAAAAGCCTTATTAGAACATTTTCGTTCAATTCTAATTACAATCCTATCATAAGATACATGAAGTTAATATTAGTAGGTATCTAATTTAACAATTTTGGCATCATTGAAATTTCAGTATGCTAGTTTTGTAAGGAAATATACTATCAGTTGCAATGTAATACCGTGTAATGTTGGGCCCTTGACGGTTATACTAATCAATAGATGCTATATGCCACACGTAAACTGAAAATAAACATATGATAATTTTGTATAACCCAGACCAGAGCTACTAAACGCAGCTCTTACCCACCATAACAGAGAGACAAACTATGTCTTTTAAATATAATATTTGAGGTGGATAATTACTTCAGCTAGGATGTAATTCCATTTTTAGAAATAATAAGGTTTAATAAAATCTTAGGGAAATATAACCTAAATTTTATAATGGTGAATAACCCTATAATCCCCTCCCCTCAAAAAAATTAATCACTGTGGTAAAATTGTTGGCTTTACTATATACGTATTTATTGGCAATATGAAAAAATGACCTACTCTAGATAAAGGGAGAACTATGTATGCTGCAGGAGAGTCTGGAATCACCACATTCAAGATTTTGGCAATCCAGGGCCGGGCGAAGGGGGGCATTCATCCCATCTAGAAAAGCCATAGCCCCCCTAGAGATCCGTCAGGACTCCAGTCGTCATGACTTTGCAAGATGTAGTCAAATAGCTTTGCATTTGTGTAAAGCAGTGCAAGCCATGGTCACTTAAACCATAATGATATTTATATTTCATACTCATTGCCCTTCCTACAATCTTGGACACCTTATTTCGCACCTCCTAGCTTCGTTTTCTGTATGCAGCCCTGTATAATGCAGTAAGATTCCAACCAAACTTGAATAATCTAACCTAATCAGACCACTGCCTAATCGTGGACACCAACGCTAATACCAGATGTTGTTTGAAAAATAAACATGAGACTGTGCATTATGAACGGCTGCTCTATACCTTATCTACTATTAACTCACTTTCCAAGTATGTGGTCGATGAAAAATGTTGGAATATATGTGTACTTGCTCCACATGCTCCTCGCAAAAGAAAGCCCTTGAACCACAGTCATCGCACACCGCAACCGCAAGCTCATCACACATAATGCACTTAGATCCTAGTGGAGGAATTCTTGTTTCCACAACTATATTCTGAAGCTGGGTACGAATCTCAGACCAATGTTCAGCAGCTTTCTCCTGTCATTCAGAATATGATGGCCCCCTGGACAGCAGGATCTTCATTAAATGTGCAAAAAGTCAAATTCTCATCACTGAGAAGTACCAAATCAGGAGATGTACTTCTGGAGAATTGGTCCAATCCAGTATCAGTAGTACCAATGGCAATGGTACCATGGAGGTCACTACTACAGGCACTAGCTGAAGGACTATCATTGACATCTGAAGAAACAATTCTCCGTCGAAGTGGTCGCTTTATAGATGGAGAAACATTAAAATAGCTTGTAGAGTAGGACATACTAGTGATTCTTGACCTCCTTTTCATATTTGTAGAGCATTTACTACCAATAATACCATCCAGAAGAGGCTACCGATTGCACACCAGCACCAGCAAAAATATTTCAATATTTAGTCGCCGTTAGCGAGACCGTATTCACCTGGCTCGTTATATTAGAGATAGTCAATAGTCACCGCTGCATGCGAAGCAGCAAAACGGTTGACTATAAGATTACATATAAGCAGAATTGACTATGCGAACCGGGTGAGGGTCTGGTGAGAGCGCCACATCGGATTGGTACTCGCCCACGTACGTGACCTCAGCATCGAGGGCCAAGTAAAGTTCGCGTTTTAGTGAGCGTTTTTACGCCGTAACGTACGCGCACACTTACATACAGTTAAAAACAGACGTCTTCTAGGAGCACAGGAATCGAATTAGTCACTAATATATGGAAATAAATGGTTTTAAATGCATCCTAAAACATAGGTGCCAACTGTCCTCGAATGTCGAGGACAGTCCTCCATTTAAGAGCTTTGTCCTTGAGTCCTTGATGACCTATCACTTTCCTATTGTTTGTCCTCGATGATGACGCTGGTCCAGGTTTTATGCAACTCTGCTTACAAGTGCTGCATCCAGTTAATCACAACTGACAAGCCAGCTGAGTTAGCACTGCAGTCAGCTGTGCTTGCTCAGCTGGCTTGCTAAGGAAAATTCATACTGACCAAAGGCCAAGTCTAAAGCAGGACACTATCATTGCATTGATGACGATGAAATTCAATTGCAACAGTAACTGTTATAACTCTATTTTCACTGAAGAGCTGCTTGCTCAGTGTAAAAAAGCAACATACTTAGCCGTTAAAGGTCCAGGACCATAGGAACACAATCAACAGCCAGATGATAGCTAGTTAACTTATTTTTTTTGCAACGACATCATATTAATTACGTTATGTGGGTGTGGTTTGTAGGTGTGGTCATGGGTGTGGCTTATGTCCTTGAAGCTAGTTTGAAAAAGTTGGCACCTATGCTAAAAAGAAGGGAAAGGGGTGAATCTGGTCACCATTGACAGCAGGAAAGAAGCATATGTTTGCAAGAAGTGTTTTTATGCCTATACAACTTTTGCAGAGAAAAAAGAGGTAAGTGTGTGTAGCATATACACAGTATAGATGTGTATAAGTCGAAGAATATTGATATTTGTAGCTAATCAATCTGTGATGTAAGACTCATGATATGTATTCTCCTGTATTAAATAAATAATGTAGGTGCTAGAATACGGCAAAAAGTTCTTGGCTGCTTTTACCTGGAATTTTCTGATGCTATAAAGGAGGGTGATGGAGAAAGGATTCTTAGATGCTGGCGATATTTGCTTCCTATTTTTAAAAGTTCAGGAAGAAAGAACTATAGCATTGAAGTCTTACGCATGCTGTGCCAGTTCGAATTTGAACTACCACCTAGACAAGCTCAAGAGCTCATCTGGAACAGATGTGTTAATACACACAATGCCCCTGGAAGAAACATTCCATGTGACCTACACCAAGAACATCTGAACAGAATTGTAAAGGATGATATTAGAAGATTGAACAGGAATAAAACGGACAACATGATTCTCAAACTTGGCAAAACTATCAGAATGATTTCAACCCTGCTTGACAATTTTGATGAATGCAATAATGTCAAGAAACCATCTGGTCTACACAATGCACCAGGCTTTTCAGAAGACCTGAACAAAATTATTAAACATTTGAAAAAGTACACTATCTTCTCTTATCAGAAGGGCAGATCACATCAAACTTTTCCCAACCACGTGACACTCTCCATTCATGTGATAAAAATGCAGTTATTGACTGTATAATTAAACATATACAATATGAAAACTTATATACGCTATACTTTGATCATTATTTTATTGTATTATGGACAAACTGTTGAGTATGACATTGGGTGCATTTGCAAATTTGCTGACACAGATCACAACATAAACATAGAGAGGTCCCTGGTATGTTCGACTATAGTTGTCATAATGTGAAAGTAATAAATCTCTCCTGCACACTGTTTGGTTGATTGCATAATCTTTTACTGTTGATTATAAAAATCTACTACTAATTTTTTTGGTTATTAAGGTCGAGTGCAGGAAAGCTATTTCGACCAGCTCGCCCTGTCTCCTAGTCATCGGATTAGATGTCACTGGGAAAACCAAAGCTAATAACATGACGTACATCAGGACAGTCTATACCCAATCCAAAAGCTGTCGTGACTATCACAACTCGTAGTGGAGAATCTATTACAAAAAGTTGCCCAATATTCTCCTTTACTTCAGGATCTGTACAGCTCATATACATGTCCACAAGCCTAAATCCTGGAATATCAGGCAATGTGGTTCCTGCTGTATTCTTTTGTAGATACTGTATGTCTTAAAAAAGGAATAATAATTTGAACAGTTTGCAAAAGAACTGCAGTAAATTAATGTGCGAGGATATGATACTTGTTTTTGAAGTAATTTTGTCGCTAATGGTTCAAATATAATATTTTCAATTCCATCAGATTTGACAACAACATACATGATATTATCTTTGCAAGGAGATATGGCCACTGAACTTCATTCCTTAATCCCATTGATCTTGAGGCATCTTTTTTTAGTCTCTCTGTAGCTGTAAGTGCCATGATGTGTGCATGTTCAGGGATTAAGCTACAAATTTCTTCTATTCGCAACAAAATGCTACGAAAAGTTTCTCCCCTACATAAAAAGAATATTTGTGAAACCAACACAACAACAGTATATATCATGCCATGCACTTGCCATTGCACAACTGTATGAGCTTCATCAACTATATAAAATATTGTAGCCTGCTAGAAAATACATCGCCAGCCAACACAGCTCTCTATCTTTTACTTAACAGAAGAGTTTCCGGAGTGAAATAAACAAATTGATTATAGTCTCCATTGGATTTCCTTCATTCACAATTTCATCATTTTCAAGAACACAGCATGCTTCAAAACCTTTTTTGTTAGTGCCGATACCTGTTTCAGAGACAAAAGTAGTTCACCCATATAGAAAGAGAAGTATACTTTTACCTGATCTTTTATTAGTGCTCTGAGTGGAGAAACTACTAATACTATGATTGGAGCTTTACTTGGGTACATCTTTTTGTGAAGAAGTGGCAACACTGATAGCAGGCACTTTTTCCGTATCCAGTAGGAAGAATCACAAAAACGTCTCTATTCAAAATAGCTTCTACAATTTGATGTTGCTCAGGCTTAGCTGAAGGCCATCCCATCTCCTAAAACACTTCAGTGATTTTAGTCTTGATCGTTGCCTTACAATTCGCCGGAATAGGTTGCTTGCGTTGCGTGCTGACGCACGTTCCCTTTAAACTTACGCGCATTAGTACAGTCTCAAAGGAATGCCACTAATTACCGATACTGCAATCTGATTGGGCGCCACTATAGTAACTCCAGTACCAATCCGATGTGGTCCTTTCCTTCCCCCCACGCCCACATATAACGGGAAGGTAAAGGGTCGGCTACGCCAGACTACCTACAACTACTCCGCGCACAAAATACGCGAAAACTGGAGAATTTATACCACGCATTATAATTATTGATGGGGTCAATGATCGGTAAAGGGTCTCCACTATATACCTGAGCTGCTCTGAGTAAAAGAATCGCTGCAAGCTTTCATGAGACATCTGAGGAAAACCGCTCACCTGGGAGCATCATTACAATTTTAGGTCTCGAGGTGATTTATACAGGTGGGGTGGGGGGGGGGGGGGGGGGGGGGGGATTTTGTGTCAGTTTAGCCAAATGAATGTGTGTGTGTGTGTGTGCACGTGCGTGCGTGTGTGTGTGTGTGTGTGCACGTGCGTGCGTGCGTGCGTGTGTGTGTGTGTGTGTCCACACCACTTGCTGTGAGAAAAGGCCAATTCTCCTGCAAGTTCCTAGCCTGGCTCCAGGACATTTGCTTGCATGGCTCACAGTGCCTGCTTAGTGCACAAGCATACTGGCTCTGCCAGAGCAAGAACATTTGCAATTTTGTATTTGGATGTGTGTGTGCATGTTCTTAGATGGACACTAATTGGTGGAGTTAGGAACTATGAGCACGTGTTGGAAGGATGTACTATGCTAGATATTTGAACACAGCCATGTGAAGCACCACTGTCTTGTTCATAAGAGCTATATACAGGTATGTAACTGGGATATATGTTTTTTGTTGCATTTTATTAATGTTTTCTTTTTGTCAGGCTGTAACGATTACAATGAAGTGATTTCAAGAAATGAATGAATACTATTTCTAAGTACAAGTGATATTTGTACATCATGTCTATCGAACATTACGTTTTTCTTTTTTCTTTTTTGTGATTATTTTTTGTTGGATTGTAATTATTGTATGTCTGTATTAAATGAATTGAAAAAAAAAAGGAAGTCATATGATCAGCTGGTAGTGTTGAACCTAGTATTCCTGTCTGCTTATTATTCTGCTGCAAAATGGACATTTATCTGGGATACGGAGGCTGATAGCAACAGAATAAACCTCATTACTGGGGACAGGTATTGATATAGTCAGATTTTGATCAATGACATGCAATCAACAGTAGTGTTGTTGTTTCTTAGCTGTTCTAAACAATGCTTACACACTGGCTAAGCTACATGTATGCATACAGATCAAACCATCTCAATTCAGATTCATAGACAATTGTCTAGTGCACTCTACCCGTAGTTTTTAGATACATTAGCAACTTATTTCTCCACTCAGTTTAGCCCAGATCACAGGTGGAGGCCTTGGTCGCTATGCAACTGGTCCTGCGGAGGTGTGTAGATGGTGCAGATCACAGGTGGACGTCTTGGTCGCTATGCAACTGGTACTGCGGAGGTGTGTGGATGGTGCAGATCACAGGTGGAGGTCTTGGTCGCTGTGCAATTAGTGTCATGCTGTAGGGTATGCAATGGATCCCCAGATACATCAGTAAATACGCATGAGGCGTGAATTCCAAGACTTTGGGGATTAAATGTGTCCTTACATAGTAGAACATGTTCTTTCTTAATCACACTAACAATACTTATTACATGGTGACCATGGGCTCCTCCTACGTCAGGTGGAGCCATAGCATGATCCCAAGTAAGTATCAATTCTTGGCATACTAATTGCACAGCAACTGCAGTCTCTCTATATACCATTTTTCTTGTGTCTGAACTGATTGTTATGCAATTTGTATTTAAATATGTGCCATAGGTTAAAAAATAGGTGGAGGTTGTGATCCTGTGCAATGTTAGTGTCGTGAGTGATGCAATGAGTCTCAGATATATGTGAAAGTCATGGGAGCTATGAAATTAATATAGTGAGATGTGCAACTGACCAACTGATAAACGTAGACTGCCATGTGCTGTGCAGTTAGTACAATGATGTGTTAAATAAGGTTTATGTAGTTAGCAACCACTGCACATTCCGCCACCACATGCACTGAATGCATACCAACTGCATGGCCTTCCTACCTATGGTATATTATATACCTTAATACAGCACGACTTTTTGTACATGTATCTCATGATATGGAATGTGTGCAATTGAATCTAATACATCTATAAGTAGAGGCCATAGTCGCAATAGCATTCGTAGAACGGGTTCTGATATTCTTTTTACTCCGATTTTACACTTGCCAAGTTAGTATACTCATGTTCACTATTGCTGCCTTTTACTTATTTAATAAACAAAACTGAATAAAAATAATAATATAAATCAATTTAGTAACAGGTCCTCCCTAGCCCTAGCCCTAGCCCTAGCCCTAGCCCTAAATCACATAACAACAGAACCAAGCAAGCTTACTGCTAACATACACCCATTTTAAACATTGATTTTCTGCAAAAAAATTGTAGCATGTCACGTTACCTAGTCTACTAGATCATATGAGTGTGAATGAGTATACAGTAGAGTGACTGCAGAACACCCCAAGGCTCCCAGAGAACAGCTCATGGAAACAAACTCAATAGACATATGACATTTCCGGCAGCCCGGATGACCAGATCCATTGGTAAATTAGACTCCATCACAAGTGAAGGCCAACTTGGATTACTACCTACATTATAATAATAATAATAATAATAATTAATAATAATAATTAACATCAACAACAATGTATAATAAAACTAAAAAAAAAAAACACCCTGAAAAATAAAAATGTGTGGTATTCGATTAAAATACCACAGCAGTGACAGGCTGACAGACAGAATTATTGAGGGACTAACTGACGACAGATTGACTGATGACAGATTGACTAACGACAGATAACTGACGACAGATTAACTGACGACAGATTGACTGACGACAGATTGACTGACGACAGATTAACAGACGACAGATTGACTGATGACAAATTGACTGATGACAGATTGACTGACGACAGATTAACTGACGACAGATTGACTGACGACATTAAATGACGACAGATTGACTGACGACAGATTAACAGACGACAGATTAACTGACGACAGATTGACTGACTGACGACAGATTGACAAACTGACAGATTGACTGACGACAGATTAACTGACGACAGATTGACTGACGACATTAAATGACGACAGATTGACTGACGACAGATTAACAGACGACAGATTAACTGACGACAGATTGACTGACTGACGACAGATTGACAAACTGACAGATTGACAAACTGACTGACTGACAACAGATTGACTGACGACACATTAACACAGACGACAGATTAACTGACGACAGATTGACTAATGACAGATTGACTGACGACAGATTGACTGACAACAGATTAACAGACTGACGACAGATTAACTGACGACAAATTGACTGACGACAGATTGACTGACAACAGATTAACAGACGACAGATTGACTGATGACAAATTGACTGACGACAGATTGACTGACGACAGATTAACAGACGACAGATTAACTGACGACAGATTGACTGACGACATTAAATGACGACAGATTGACTGACGACAGATTAACAGACGACAGATTAACTGACGACAGATTGACTGACTGACGACAGATTGACAAACTGACAGATTGACAAACTGACTGACTGACAACAGATTGACTGACGACACATTAACACAGACGACAGATTAACTGACGACAGATTGACTAATGACAGATTGACTGACGACAGATTGACTGACAACAGATTAACAGACTGACGACAGATTAACTGACGACAAATTGACTGACGACAGATTGACTGACAACAGATTAACAGACGACAGATTGACTGACGACAGATTAACAGACGACAGATTGACTGACGACAGATTAACAGACGACAGATTGACTGACGACAGATTAACTGACGACAGATTGACTGACGACAGATTAACTGACGACAGATTGACTGACGACAGATTGACTGACGATAGATTAACTGACGACAGATTAACACACGACAGATTGACTGACAGATTGACTGACGACCTCTAGTCACTGGTCACATGAGAACCTCATCACTACCTCTAGTCACTGGTCACATGAGAACCTCATCACTACCTCTAGTCACTGGTCACATGAGAACCTCATCACTACCTCTAGTCACTGGTCACATGAGAACCTCATCACTACCTCTAGTCACTGGTGGTCACACGCGAACCTCATCACTTCCTCTAGTCACTGGTCCATAAGAACCCCATCATTACCTCTAGTCATTGGTCATACGAGAACCCCCTCACTACCTCTAGTCACTGGTCACATGAGAACCTCATCACTACAGTAGGAGACACAGAAAAATTCCGAATTCCGTTCCGTAGAACGGCCGTTGCACGATTGAAAAAACGGGGAAAAAACGGTACGCCGTTTGTTAAAAACGGCCATTCCGTTCGACCGCGTTACCGTTTTAATCTTTCTCGTTCACCGTATGTCTCGCTCAAAAAAATATAAAAAATCGTTTATCCAATAAAACGTTCCGATTTTTTGTTTATAGGCTCCAGAGGCGGAGCTTTTCGGGTTAAAATTTTTTGAAGCCGTCCTATTCGAAGTGAGCCATCCCGCAGTTCTTATCAAAGAATTCTTCTGATTGGTCCCCTAGCCCTAGCCCTAGCCCTTGCGCGGCGCTATAATTGGTCACGCGCGGTGCAATAATTGGTCACATGATTTAATTAACCAATGAAATGAGTTTTTTGATAAGAACTGCGGGACTGTAGTTCGAAGTTGTCTCGCGGAGAATTGTTAGTTCGACCACCGCACAGTATCGACGTTTTCTCGAAGTTAGGGCCTTCTCCGGCTTAGATTTTTTACTACTGGAGGTCCATCGGTAACTAACAGAAGATCTACGAAGTGCGGACCTCGTTATAGCTCTGTGCCCATCGGAATTTCGGTCTGCAACTTTATTGAAGCAAGTTAAAATTTTGTACGAGCTTTTTTCACTATCCCCGTAGCGTTTAATGGTCGATATAAGGCCTTAGCTTGCTGATATAGCTATAAGAAGAGTTTCTAGCCAGAAAATATCTGTGAATCGACGGAAATGCTTCACCGTTTTAGTAAACGGTGTCGGCCGTTTAATCAAAACGGTACGGAACGCAACGATAAAAACTACGGTAAAAAGACTACCGTTCCACGGGCGTTCTACGGGACGGAATTCGGAACTTTTTTTTGGCGCCTACTGTACCTCTAGTCACTGGTCACATGAGAACCTCATCACTACCTCTAGTCACTGGTCACATAAGAACCTCATCACTTCCTCTAGTCACTGGTCACATGAGAAATCCATCACTACCTCTAGTCACTGGTCCATAAGAACCCCATCATTACCTCTAGTCACTGGTCACACGAGAACCTCATCACTACCTCTAGTCACTGGTCACATAAGAGCCCCATTACTACCTCTAGTCACTGGTCACATGAGAAGTCTGGCATTACCTCTAGTCACTGGTCACATGAGAACCGCATCACTACCTCTAGTCACTGGTCACATGAGAACCTCATCACTCATGTACAGTAGAATGTCAGTTATCCAAACTTCAATTATCTGAAACACTTCAGTTAACCGAACACCCAAAATATAATAGTAGCACGTGCAGACATGAAGAATTGCTTGACCACACCCCTTTATTAGTGTTTTCTATGGTGTTCAGTTATCAGAACAACCCGGTCCCACCGTGTTCAGATAACTGACATTCTACTGTATTGACTAGAACTCCCAGCAACAATGATTTCCCACATAACTGCACAAAATACACACACAAATTTCAAAGTCCAGCAACACAGGACTGCACATGACATTACTGCACAAGATACACATCACACAGATTTCAATGCCCAGCATGACTGCATTGCAAACACCTACACATTCTACACCAACTTATGGTCAGTGGTGACAAGTTTTAACAACCACAAACCTATATGATGTACTTTTGGTGGTCAGACCTCACCATGCCTCAACCACAACATTCCAAACTTAGTCCATCACTGGCTCCATCAACTACTGCAAGCTAGAGCATCAGTGTATAAAGCACAGCTACAATCATCTCATTCAAAATCTTGTCAAATTCATAGAAATAAAATGAAATAAACACCATGGTGACCTAATGAAGTGGACACATGGTGACCTAATGAAGTGGACACATGGTGACCTAATGAAGTGGACACATGGTGACCTAATGAAGTGGACACATGGTGGCCTAATGAAGTGGACACATGGTGGCCTAATGAAGTGGACACATGGTGACCTAGTGAAGTGGACACATGGTGACCTAATGAAGTGGACACATGGTGACCTAGTGAAGTGGACACATGGTGGCCTAATGAAGTGGACACATGGTGGCCTAATGAAGTGGACACATGGTGACCTAATGAAGTGGACACATGGTGACCTAATGAAGTGGACACATGGTGGCCTAATGAAGTGGACACATGGTGACCTAATGAAGTGGACACATGGTGGCCTAGTGAAGTGGACACATGGTGGCATAATGAAGTGGACACATGGTGACCTAATCAAGTGGACACATGGTGACCTAATGAAGTGGACACATGGTGGCCTAATGAAGTGGACACATGACGACTTAATGAAGTGGACACATGGTGATCCAATGAAGTGGACACATGATGACCCAATGAAGTGGACACCATGGTGACCCAATGAAGTGGATACCATGGTGACCTAATTCCTAACAACTCAATCTGAGGGACTTGACATATAGAAGCCCTGTCCTGAAGGACCTAAGAGATTTAAAGTCCCTCTGTCACGGTACAAGAACTACACCAGCTATGTTCTAAAGCTATATTGGAATCTATGAGCTACATATAAGATTATAAAATCATGCACGCCGCTGATCAGTGTGAAGTATACACTTTTAATTTGAATCAAAGTAATATAAATCAAACCAATTTGTGTGTGGTTAATTACACACAGTGTCTCCCACCCCAAGTGAAAAATCACGCACAAAACCCTGCATGACGGTCCTTTATATTAGGCCATCAAATGGACAATACGATGTCCATTTCATTAATAAAGTAAGGAAAAAACAAACAAACAAATAAAAAAATAACAACAACAACACACAAAAAGACCAAAAACAACAACAATAAAACAAAACATAAATCAACAACTAAATGTAGGTACACATCAAGGAATATCATGTATTGAGTTTAGGTCACTCACTAGATGGAAAGGACTCTGTGGCGTACACAGACAACCCGCCCACAGTCAAGCAATGGAGACTTTAAAGAGAGCTGATCAGCATGTTAGGCCCTGTAGACATGGTATGGCTCCCTGGACTACAGCTCCATCCCTGTAAGACATATATGCATGTATATGTTGGTAGCAGAGCCAATCATGGGGAAAATTTCACAGCACATCACACAATTAAACAAGGCAATTAATAGGACATGTGCAGTTCTAATTAAGGCCCATCTATATGTGGTACATAGTGAGTTGAGTGTAGCTAGCTATATGCTAAGAAAGATCACTCCCAATGTAATGGCCAACATCAAATCATTGCGTTTCTGCTAGCCCTGTATGTGATGGTTATATTGCCCGATATAATGCATGATATTTAGGAAAAGACACCAGAGTTGGGGTCAAATACTTTAAAAGTATTTAATTGCAATTGCAAATATAGCTCCTTAGCAAATACAGATACTTCGTAGAAATTATATTTGTACAACTGAAGAAGACACTATGTATGTACGTGTAGTGTGAAATCCAGTTCATGATAACAAATGATAGAAGAGACTATTATAGTTCATCCCAGGTACGTGAGACTTGTAAATTATATTACCTTAGCTTGTTAGAACTTGCACAGACATTGTCACTTCCAGGATGACAAATACTGAGCTAGGATACATAGAGGCACACTGCAAGCCTTCTCTACTAGCTGCCACCACTGTTTTTTTCCCAGAGGATACATCTGAAACATGGAAAAAAAATTATGAAGGTGAATGCATTATAGCCAGCTAAAATGATCTTGGGCCAACCAGAGCTTATTATATGAATAAAGCCTGTAGAAACTGTCTGGTTATCTAGACCATGGTTCAACCACTTTCAAAGCAAGCAAATGTGGAAAGGGTCATCGGCTGGTATAGTAATATGCCCACACTAAATCAACTCTAATTGATTATTATTATTCAGCGGAGCGAGCAAAGCTGTATACTAACGAGTTGGGATATATATCTATGTCTTCATTTCAAATTTGCGTAGGCATAAGTGGACCCTTTTTGTAACCTCAGGCATATGTGTACCCTTTTCTGCTCAGGCACCTGTGCACACTATGAAGTACCATGGCAATCTTCATCAACATTTTACTAAGGATATTTCTCGAACCCGATAAAAATGATAAGTAAAAAAAGAAACAGCAAGAAAGGCTAAAAATGCCAAAACAGCCGAAGAATGAGAAGAGGGAAGGAAAAAAAAAAAAAAAAGCTGCAGCGACAGCCACAGATATGGGTAGAAATATTTTTCTCTACACTTCACAAACACTTCCGTTACTGAATATGAAGAATCCTTTGATCCTGATGCTCTCCTGTGCAGTGTAAGAAAATTAATTAAATTAATCCTGCTTCTCTGCCTCTACCCATTATGGTTAGCTACTGTAGATGAACACTTTCCCAGGCCAGTTCAGCGACCCAGTGTTCAGTTTTTATAGTACAATAGGTTAATAAGGCACTTCAAAGAACTCCAAGCTGTTGAGTCCTGACAGTGTAATGGTTTTCGTGTGCACTCTGCAATTGACAATTGCAAATTCTAGAGTTGCAATGATAGAAGATTTTACCGATAACCGATATTGTATCTAGAATTGAGGCCGATACCGATAACAGATAGATATATTCATTGAATTTTGAAAATTTAATTTTTACATAATTAGAAATATAATGGTACTAGTCTAGAGTCTTCAGTACCAGGAATAAAGTAGTGTCAAATTGGTGACCTCTTTTTAGACGTCGTAGTTAAGTTTCTTTGTCTTTACGCAATCTAAGAGCTAGTAAAACTCATCTGTTCAGTGTCCACGCGGCGCGTACAAAAATTTTTCTATCAGTTAATTATATCGGTACGGCGGGTAGTGTTGATGACCGATATCGATATCGAAAAAGTAGGCCGATAAACCGATAAACGATAGACTAATAGATTATCGGTGCATCTCTAGCAAATTCAAACACCAAGGAGGTCACCTTTTCCCTCCCACTTCCCCCTTGTCAAACTGTTTCCCCCATTCAGTAAAGGATGATGCTTTACCAACTCTAATCACATCATGAATTATTCATGAATACACACACCGTTGGTCACTATTGTTGTCGTTACAGACACACAAGTGTATTACTATATAGATTATTATTTTTATAAATTCTACACATTTACCACATGAAGCTGCACAAAAGTGGGGCTGATGGCAAATATCCTTCCATTCATTGTAGGAGACCTGGATCCAGAAGGAGAATCTTACTGATCTGCTATTCACGAACAGCTCCAGGAGAATGATGTACAGACTATATATAAAACATCAATTTCAATCAATTATCGACGAGAAGAAATAAAAATAAAAAAATAAAATAAAAAAATAAAAAAATAAAATAAAAAAATAAAAAAATAAAAAGCAACTTCATAACTACATGTATTCCTTGCTAGCATAAAATTTAGCCATTCTAAATCCTGGTACAAGACACATTTAATCCCACCATTCTCATAGTGTTGGGAGGAGCAAATAAAAGTTATGGCAATATTAATTCTAATGGAAAAGAAAATTAGTTATCAAGCCATGCAAATGAAGCACCAAAGGTGTGAACCCTCAGCGCTACTATACACTAGCTAGCTACATGTATAACAAAATCATTTCTCAGACCGAAAAAATAATATATTTGGCTATTCCTAATCAGGTATCAATACAGCTCTAGCAATGAAAACATACATAGATGTAGCTAATTACTGTCTAAAAAGGAGTAGCTAAACATGCAGGACTAAACATGCAGGACACTCTCACTAGTATATAGTTTCAACGTACATGTAAAACATCTGAATTACAGTTCTCATTAGCTTTTCAGTATGAAGAAAAACTAATGTGGGAAGAAAAGAAATTATTTGCCCATGTGATTGCAACATGACGATAGGGGGCATTACAAAAACTTGAACCTACACGGAGCAGACAGCTTGTTAAAACATCATCCTGAGCAAGTTCATACTTAAATCAACAGTTAATTGCCAGAGCAAGTTCATACTTAAATCAACAGTTAATTGTCAGTAATCTCCAAAATCAGCTGACAGACAGACAAACAGATGGGACGACTAATATAACCCACTTGCGCATGCGTGCTGAGGGCTAATAATAACAATCTGGCCAATGGCACCAATATCACTGCATACTACAGAACCACTAGCCTCAGCAAATATGATACTTAACACTTATAAATATATACCTCTGTTCTAAAAGCAACAGCTCAGGCCAACCAGCACTTTCATACTTGTTTCAACTCTAGTGTTATTAGTACCACTCATACAGTAGTAAATTTGTAAGCATTCTGAGAATTGCGACGAAAAAATCAACGGCTAACAAAAATTAAAACAATATTTTAAAAAGTTGAGTGTTGGTTAGAAACTTCACCACCTATTTTATAGAGGCAGGGGAGGGGTATAAATAAGCTTTTTCACTTGTTCTGACAAATGGCCTAACAAAATGTATTTTGACTGGTCATTTTTGTGGATTGGTATGTAGGTAATCTACTACTTCATTTAAATACATTTTAGGAAGTATATTACGTGATATTTTATTCATTTTTATGTTTTAGGTAGACAATGTGAAACCAAGCAATGAATTTTTTTTATTAGTGTGCAAATATTGTTGTAATGATAAAGGAATGTTAATAATAGTCAATATTTTGTTGATTAATCACTGTCCATCCAGGTATCCCAGTCTTCCAAAATGTCAGCTAACTCTGATGATGAATGCTCACTCTCTCCTGCTATGTCAGCACTCAGTTTCCTTGCATGCTGGTTAGGACGTCGAGATTTAGCGTTCCACCACAGTTCAATGCTGCTGTCAGCATTAAAATCCTTGATCATCACGTTATCTACATTAATTGCTAGGAGGTCATCAAGAAGTTCATTGCTTAACGAAGATCATTTGGATTGTTTGATATTTTTGAGTGTTGAAAAAATCCTCTCAAGTTTCCCATTGGAGACTAGAAGGGAAAACAATAGTTGGGCAAGTTTTAAAGCGTTTGTCCAGCTAGCAGCATTAGGAGAATGAAAAATCTTCCACCAAACTGTTTGGTAATTTGTACTAGACATAGAAATGAATTCAGTAGCATAAAGAATGATATCTTGGAACTCTTAAAGAATTGATACCACAACCACTCCAGAAGCTTCAAGAGGAATCTTGAACTTCAAACCCAAGCGATTGATTGCAGAAACATAATTTGGAACAGGTTGCTCCACATGATCTTGCTCTTCTATTAATTTCTCCCGTCGTATAAACTCTAAATCAGTCCATTCTAATCAATTCTTCAAACAGCTGGTGACTGCAGTACAATACTTTTCATAGTGTGTTGAAAAATGAGTCTTCACTCTATCTACATTTCTTATAACCTGTTGCTGGAATGACGTAGTGCCATTCTCCTCAGTAATCCTCTGCAAGGTGGACGAATAGGTGGACCATTGCAAAAAAGGCTTGGAACCAAGCTTCTTCAATTCCTGAACTGTACGTAAGAGGCTGCTGAATGCCCCCAGTATATCTAAGCTATCTTGTTGCAGCACTTTACTAATTATAGCACATGGAGATCACTAAAAAATGCACAACCTAGGATGTATTTGGCATCTGACCATTTAGTGCTATACCCTCGAAGTTTAGCTTGATCCAAAGATTTGACAGAAGAATCTTCAGATAAAGCTATTAAGTGGCTGGAAGTATGCACCAAATGTAGACAACACTCGTTTCATAGCTGATAGCTTGTGTGATATCCAGCGAGATCCACTTACCCTCTAATTGGCTTAATTCCAATCATTAAAAGTAATGAATTGCCTAAGGTCAGTAATTATTTCCTCCAACTCTCTACATTTTTTCATATATATAGTAGAGACGAAAAAGCATGTTATCAATTAACTGAAACAAGTGTCTTTCAGAGCATCCTTGACAGCCAACTCAACACGGTGCGCTAAACACCATTTGTACCAATTCCTACTTGAAATTTACATTGCTCAGAACTAATACAAGACATACCAAGCCATAAGACTAGTCTCAAGACATTCAAAAAGACCTTGCCCATCCACCTTTTTAGGTCTAGCAACACAGAGATAACTCATATTAGTACGAACAGGCTGATCATCACTATCAGTATCACACCATGTTACTAAAAACATTTCATCATCAATGTTAACAGAATCGGTAGAACCATCCATAAGAACAGACAAAAATATCGATTTTGAAAGGTTTTTTCCCTTAATTCTACTCGTTTAGACTCAGCAATAAAATGGCAAAAGGTTTTCCCGGCATTTTGATTAAGGTAGGAGCCCAGGGTTTCATTTAGGGGGGGGCGAAAGGGGGCATTTGCCCCCCCTTGGGTTCTAAATGCCCCCCCTTGGATTCTAAGTGCCCCCCACCCTTTTGAAAGAATCAATATTTATTAAGAGAAAAATTTAAACCAAATTAATAATAAACAATATTCACACAGCAATTCGTCTAGGTTTTTTGTTCCATACTGTAATAATGTCATTTAATTGTGTAGATGAGAGCGTCTCGGGTGTCTCCATGGCTATTTTCATCAAATAGGATAATTGTGATTGCCCAATTCGATTTCGAATTCGTGTTTTAATTAGTTTCATTTTGGAGAAGCTCCTTTCCACTGAAGCAGTGCTGACAGGGATAGATAGACATATGTTTGCCAGGGTGCTAATGTTTGGAAAAATTTCACTAAGCATATCACTGGTGGTGAGCTCTTTCAACTGCAAGTGCAGGTTACCTTTCGGCTTCTTCGATAAGTAGCTTCGAAATGTTTTCCACTCCTCTCGGGTTTCGCGGGAAATAAGAGCTTCTTTGGTGTATTCATCTCCACCAGCAGTCTTAGCAGGCAGCTCTGCACCATAGTGAGCTAATAGTACATCTATTAAGTCCTCACCATATGTATGGAAGTCAGAAGAGTCAGCAGCTGGCACTTTCTTCGGATCAAAGATGCCAAATGAGGAGACAATATCTTGTGAAATAAATCTGCTGGATATGTTTGCCTTCAGCATCCTGATAAACGGTTCAGCCACTTGTCCTTGGAATGTAGCAATGCTTTCCGTGGTTAACGTGATGTCAGTGACTTCTTCGATCTCATTCTTTGCATCCATCAGTTCTAATACCCAGTTAGCAGCAGGTAACATGGCATCATCAAGTGTATTGAGAGTGGCATCAACAAGAGGGGTGATAGCTGTCAAGTCTATTCTCTCAGTCTGGAGAGCTCTGCTCAACTTCGCCACTTGTGGCAGAACATAATCAAGGAGGTATATGGCCACTAAAGTTGAGGGCCTACATAAGGCTTTACTGATACCTAGAGCTTCAGGTGCATGTGTCTGCTCATAGATATGGTTTAGAGCAGTCACAATTGTACTGTAGCTAGCTTTGACTGCCTTTTCACAGCGTTCATGGGACAGCCAGCGAGTATCTGATGGTTTCACAACTTTCAGCTCAGGTAAGTCAAGCACCTGCTGTACTGCTTTGAGACTCTCAGCTCGCTTAGGAGAATAGTGGAAAAATTTCCAGAGGGTGGTGAGTGTGATGTACACATGTTTTATCCCACTGGTAGCATTAGCTGCTTGAACGCATGCTAGCTGTAGCAAATGGCAATGGCAGTGTACGAAAAGTGCATGAGGTGAAATTTTCTTCAGGAGACTCTGCACACCATTGTGTTTCCCAGAGAAAGTAGCTGCTCCATCGAATCCCATACCCACCAGCTTGCTAATCTGTATGTTTTTATCTTTCATGAATTCAACAAGGGCAGAATAAATAGTCTTTGCATCAGTAGCTTTCAATGGAACTATATCCAAGAAGTGCTCAACAGGTTGACCGTCCATGTTCACCCAGCGGAAGAAAATTGAAAGCTCTTCTGTGGTCGTCACATCAGTGCACTCATCTGCCATTATGCTGAAATGGGAAGCTTGGCGAAGCCGTTTCAGTAAACATTCTTCAGCCCATAAGCCAACTGCCTCAACAAATTCAACAACAGCAACTTTAGATGTGTAGGTTGCATTTAATCTAGCTCTTTCAAGGAACCCCTTTAAATCTTCTGCACCACAACTTACGATTAGATCAATAAGTTCATCAAAATTTGTTGTGTGGGGAATGTGGCGACGAGCTAGAAAATGGGTGCAACGAATTAGAGCTTTAATGGCCATTCTGTTCTTCAACTTTTCCTCATCATTAATTTGTTGGAGTTGCTGAATGACTGACCCTTCTTGTAGTGCTGTAGCTGCAGCCATCTCTGCTTCACATGATAGGAGGTGAATATCACTCTTTGCATGAATTTTCATCTTCTCTATTGCCTTCTTCCAGTTCGTGAAAGGTTTTGAGATCCATGTTCCTCCTGTTCTTTGAAGAGAAATTCCTCTCTTCCTGCAAACCTTACAAAAAACTCCTTGGAAATTTTTATCAAACATCAGCCAATTGAAGCTCTCTTCCCATTTTTTGTTGTATTTTCGACTGCTTGCAGTGATTTTCTTGCTTTTCTCATGTGTAGTTAATCTTTCCTTTGCATGCTTCTCATGGACAATTAATCTTTTCTTGGCAGGACTTGGCTCCAAAAACTCAGTATCAGATTGATTGCTGTCAATTTTATCTTCTGTGTCACTGCTACTTGAGTGGCCAGGTGACTTTGAAGAGCTTGCACCACAGAAGAAAGAGCGAATATCCATTTGAGACTATCTTAAGCTGTCAGGGACTACGAGTGCTTAGAGTTCTGGTTCTGGAAGTTGTAGAATCTGTATAGATCAAAACTCAACAACTGCTACGGTGAGCTGAGGGCTGGCCTTTTTATAGCCAGCCAGCAACCGTAAGTGTGAATCAACGTGTGATAAACCTAAGGGGAGGTGAGAGTCAGAGTTGAATAGTGTGTGAAAAGCATCTAAATAGTGAATGTCACAGTTGACTGAAAATTGCTAGACGGTGGAGGTGAAAATGAGTAGCTGAATTAACTTGTCAGGATCTGACATATGCAGACCTCATTAGATAAGATTATGTTTTTTTAATGTAGGACATAGGCCTTCCAATAATTCTATTTCACTCCCATGGTGACCAGTGCCGCCCGCCCCCCCTTACATTTTCAAAACTCTATTTTGCCCCCCCTTACAAGAATGTCTGGATGAAACACTGCAGGACACTCCAACATTAACTCCATGCTTCTTTTCAAGTTCACACAGAGCAGGGTAATTAGTAAATGCTAACTGCTGAGTAGCAATGAAGTGAACTATGTCAAACTTGATCCTAAGCATCTCCTTGTCTTTTTCAGACATTTGATTAAGTATTTAAAGTATTGGAGCAAAAGAACTAGTATCCAAGCCACTTTCTCGAGCCTGATCTCTTTTTAGAAGCAAAGTTGCATGCTTGTGCTGATCAGAGTTAGAATGATCTCGTATGTTACTGGTACAAACAGAATCAGCTCCAGAAATCCACTTCTCACTATAATTTCTCATGCCCATTATTCTAGGTTCTTATTGTGTACAAACCTTGCATTTCAATTTCTCCACAATTTTCTAGAACTTTGTCCACTGCATTCACAATCAAGCCATGATAGGGTGTTACATTCCCGGTCCAGACCTGTTCTCCATTTCTGAAAAGTAGCGAAACTCACTCGCCGTTTCTTCAATGCTGGACACTCGCTAAATTTCCCGCTACTTCCACTATCAGAAGAAACTCGCTTCGACATACCCTAAACAAAAAGCGGACAATGAAGAAAGTATCGTAAGCTACTGAAGTATGAGCAGTAATGGGAAAAACTTACTAAAAACACCACACGACTCGATAAATGTTCACTCTTCTTAGCACTTCTTTTAGTATGTACAAAAAAAGAAAAGAAAAAGCAGCGGTACCAACTAAATAAAGCGCACCTACTTGCAGACACGCAATGGCACGCGTCGCATAAGTTTTGGCAGTAGATAGATTGAGCTGCATACTCAACTGCTGGCAAACGCACTCGGCCCAGAGGGCCGCTCAATCAACTCTATAGTCGGTCTAGTAGACATTTTGCACGGAAATTGGACGATGGCCGCCTGCTATTTACACCTCTGTAGAGGGGTCTGACATATCATACATACGTACACACACACACACACACGTGCGTGACTGTCTGTATGCATGCATTGTGTATGTATGTATGTATGTATGTATTACGTATAAACACATTTCTACATGTTAAATTTCCACTTGTAAAACTCGAGAGTATCTTTCTCGTTCTCTCGCTACTTCCTAACAGACACCTTGGGACACCACTGCAGTTCTAGACTATGAGATATGAAGCCAAACATTATAGAATGCAATGCCAATCATTAAATGGAGTTAAAAGAAGGGTCCAAAGAGTGGGAGCTGGCGGACAACTTGAGGATGCTAAGGAAGGTCTAGTACAAAAGAATAGCCAAGTGAAGGGTGCACAGTAAGGTCATAAGGTAAGGGACAGCATCAGCAGATGGAGCAGTGCAATGAGAGGGTAACTAACAATGCATGTATAGACAGCAAAGTGTGAGCATCAACCAAGAATGGGTCAAGGTCATAGGCTAAAGAGACAGCCAAAGCAGCCAGGGAATGCACAACAACAAGTTTACCCTACCTATGCCCACCCTGTAACAAGTAATAGGAGATTATCAGTAAGTTCAACCTTTTGGTTGGACAAAAATCCAGTGTGGTAGACTCAATGCAGGTGAACCTAAATCGTGCCCCAAAACAAAAACAAAAAACCAAACAAACAAACAAAAAACTGGAAAGATTAGTACCTAGACAATAAAAGTGGCAGGCCACCAACATTATCACTATTAGGGATGAGTCCTGGTTATGTTCACACCCGTTATCAACTTACTTCATGACGCTTACTTCGCCAACATCTTGTATTGACTGGCCTTGATACATCAGCAGCATGCGTGCTAACCTGCAAAATAAGCCAATGGGAAATGCCATCACTACTGGACAAGATAATAAAGTTGTGGTGTCCTGCTGTATAAAAAATACATGGATATAATAGCTAAATGATTCCATTCAATTTTTATAGTTGTGATGCCATTCCATTTAGCTAGTCTAGTCTAGCCATTTGGTGCGCGAATTTTTTAAACTAAACTGCTGTGATTAATGATAGGATTAGATGGAGGGACAAATGTACAAGCCTAATGCAGCTGTCTCTTGAAACCACTAAAGATGACTCTAAGCTATATATATATGTATCAAGTTTACACAGTAAACAACCAGTTTCCATTTTTTGTCTGACTTACATACTAGCAAACTCAAACATGCACCTTCTACACACTAGCTATTTGTCTCAAACTACTTAACTAATGTTGTACAGAATTATTAGACAGTCGTCCTCTCCCACATCGCTTATTACCATATTGGCATTACTTTTTTAAGGGGTGCAAAGCTTTTAACTTACTCTTGAAAGCTGAGACACTTTCCTTAAACCGAACCGCCATAATGAAAAGTTAGTCTCACGTACTCAATGCCTTTACCAACCGCTAATCGCGTGTAGAGGTTCTAGGTTTGTAAAGGGTCTCGCCCAGCGAGCCTAGTGGTGGGTATGCCCCCCCCCCCCCCCCCCCCCCCCCGGGGGAGGCAAACAAAACAACCACACCCAACAACCCAACGCAACGCGAACGGAGGAGGAGAAGGGGGGAGGGGGGGGGGGTTCGTTTTTTTTTTTTTTTTTTTTTTTGTTATTTTTTTTTGTTTCGAGTTGAGCTACCGGTGCGGTTACGGGGCTACTAGCTAGATTACTGAACTCAGTCTTGGTAGCAACACCGTGACACGACAGTGAGTAAAGCCTACACAAACCAAAAAAAAGCGGTTGATTTAAATTCTAAGCTTACTGCTTCTTACCCAATGCATAGATGATCCTTGTGTCTTACAAAGTTTGTTTCGAGTTCATGTTCGAGGGTTATTCTACGCACCTGTGCGGGGTAAACAGGGGCGTCGGAACTACTGCGGCCAGTGCGGCCATGGCCGCACCAATATTTCACAAATTAGGGGGCGTGTTTCTTACCGGGGCTTACCTTACCAGATCTTGTGGTAGTTATCGGTATTTGTAGCTAGCTTCAAGTAGTTTGGCGGGGAGTAAATGGCCAGTATCGAGCACTTTCGAAGATATCCCAGAGACTCCGCATCAGCAAGGACCGTCCTTTAGCTTTCCAAAGCGATCTTTTGGAAAAACCAACGTAGTCCAAAGATCCTTCCAGCATTGTTGGTTTGCAAAATGGCCGTTTTTGCATTACCAGGAGTCTAATGATGTGGGTTTTTGCCACACATGTTTGAGAATGTTTAAAGAAAATAAAGCTAAGACTGCAACAAAAGCAGAGCAAGCATTTGTAAGTTTTGATTATTGTAGATTCAGTTTATTTTTAAATCAAAATGTCTTATGTTTGCTTTTGTGTCTACTATCTATGTAGCTATATGATATATATAATATTTAAAAAATATAATAATTTGCATTGTAACATAATTAAAATGGGCTTATACTTGATCGCTGGAGTAACATTAGTGGGTTATTCAATATTTTTATTAGGTATGCAAAGGATATTCGAACTGGAAAGATGCCGCTGTCAGGATTAGTAATCATGAGCTTAGTGCTTGCCACTCTCTATTAATCATATTCAATATTTTAAGTAATGAGTGGGTGTGGCATAGTGGGCATGGTAAAGTAGGTGTGTTCGGTAAAGCGTCACTGTTTCAATGGTAAGTTGATTTGTGCAAAGACTAATGCTGTTTTTACTTTCTTGAATTGTGTTAAGATGTAAGCTGCATAGCAGAAATGCAATCTCAGGTTTTCTTTAATTGTCTTCTATTTTTATTTTATTTTTTTAAGCCAAGACTATCCCTGGCAGATGAAACCTCATTACTTAAAGGTTAATGTCATCATAATATAATTTTAATAATTATTAGAAATAACCACATATACATATTTAGCTGTCTCAACTTAGCTATCAAGCTTAGCTACCAAGCATGCCTTGAAATTCTTCATTAGAACTTTAAGCTCTTCAGCTTCCTTGTTGTTGATGCTGTGAATAAAAACATTAAAATTTAGTAAAGCTAGCCACTAAGCTTACACAATGACGCATAAAGTGTGCTTTATAGAATCTTGCCCACTAAATTGTGAACCACATAAGACCAGCATAATGTGTCAAAATTACATGCACATTAATTGTAAACATTCTATAATTATTTTCATCAACACACTGGCCAAAGTTGTAGTCAGCCCACTAGCTAGTTCCTACCACTGTGTTAGTAGTTGAACACCTCTTAAAGTAGTAAGTCTGCATGGGCGTACTGATACACTACACAGAAGTATAGTAAAGTCACTATAGCTTATAAGGGTGTCATGCTACACTCCACATTGTTACCAAACACTTCAGAGTGTAGCACAACACCCCACAACACAGAAGTGTTCCACTACACCCCATTAAAGGTGTAGTGAAACACCCCATTTTTTACAGTGAGAGGAAGGGTAATTCACAGGTGTAGTAAAGTTGGTTGTAGGGGCTACCCATACCCCCCAGCTGATATTTTAGCAGCTGCTCTAACCCTGTTGAGCTGGGTAAAGAGCAGGTACACCAGAGGTAGTATCCCAAAATTAAGCATTTTGAGATCCAATGCCTGACCAGCTCTGCCTCTTCTCAAGGATAGACTGGACAAGAATGAGAATTCTCAAACAGTGGACTTTCTCAACAGAGTCACTGGAAAGGTAGATAGGAGATCTGATGTTTTGGGGAAAGTAACAAACAAAAACCTCTGTGTAGATGAAATATAGGCTGTGCAGGAAGCAGGGTTTTCCATTGAAAACCACATAGTTCCAGTTTTCCCAAGGTACAGGCAAGATGGTGTAACTTATTCAGTATCAAGCAAGCACAACTCTAGAAATAACTCCATTTGTAAAATTTATAGACCAGTATGTGGTAAAGAAGAGTATACTGATGAAGAGGTACTGGCAATGCCACAGTCACAACATCGACATTCACTAAGTGAAGATGATTACAAGGCGGCTAAATTGTTCAATTTGTTTGGCTTTAAGGTGAAAAAGCTATCTTTATCTAATAAATTGATAGCAATTTCACTAACAGACTTGGTTGAGAAGTGTGTCCACATTCCAGTTAAATATTCACCTCATGACATTATAGTAACTTTGCCAAACAAAGTTGAACACTAATTCAGTATCTTTTGTCTCTCCATTTTTGCCACATTTTGGACTTTTTCAACCTCACATTTTTTTTTCTTTTTTACATAGTAATCATCTTGACTCCCATAATCGTTTGAGTCAAACAATGATGATTTATAGCAGTTCTTCATACATGATGCTTTTTCGTAAATGGGGGAAGGAATCTGAATCACACAAACTAAAATTATGTACTTGAAAATTTAATTACAATTAATATAGGCAGAGGAACGGTCTAAATGATTGAATTCTAAAAGTATACACAATAGACCACTATAGGTCATAAAAGCAAAGAATTAAACTTACAAACATGTCGTGTGGACTGTTAATAAGTCGATATA
>WLWD01003613.1_pt1 | contig 36674 bp, 26 predicted proteins | sample 6712731 | NCBI WGS metagenome assembly WLWD01 (sample SAMN12718690, study PRJNA576275) | sponge metagenome | isolation source: marine sponge | host: Mycale hentscheli | place: New Zealand: South Island, Marlborough, Capsize Point | collected 2014-11-01 | reverse complement strand
TATTACGACGTGGCCATCACTACAATCATCTTCACTATCACTTCATCATATTTCATTATCACGTCATCATCATACAACATTACCATCATCATTACTTATCCACCACTAATCTGATCCTCATCATCATCATCATCAAAGCTCGAAGGATATCAAAAACTACCATTCGATATCCTTGCCAGACTATCCCTTTCATAACCAGCTATTACAGAGTTGCTTAACCTTACCGATAGCCTACAAACTCTTTCACTTTTGGCTCAAAGTGGTTTTTATAGCTATACTTTTTCTGAAAAGCTATACAAGGGTCAACGAAGATGTTAAAATATTACTGGGTCGGGGGCCATGAGAAAAAACACTCAATTACCTGTTTGGATTAACCCGATAACTGGATATTCGTTCCACCTCTAATAATAGTCACTTACCATCACCATCACTACCATTATTGGCTCTACCATAATCACTAACATCATTATCAGTACTATCATTATCATAACTACCATCATCTTAATTATCATCATCATCACCATCATCATCCTCCTCAATCATCATCATCGCCATCATCCTCATCATCATCACTATCAACATCACCACTACCATAATCACCATTGTCACCATCATTATCACTACCATAATCATCATCATCATCAAGGTTTCATACAAACTATGGGAACCCTGGGATCCCCTCCCCTAAGGTCAGTTTTCCCTCCTAAATTTAGTCCCCCCCCATTAACATTTTTTTTAACTTGACTGAAATTTTTTTATGAAAAATAATAATGATCAGTATAAGTACATATGAAAAACTATATCTTAATTACTCTACTGCTAGTTTCTCTTAAAAGGGCAAACAATTTTTCAAAATCATGACTGTCTAGTTCTGATCCTTCAATAGCAATTCATAATAGTTTGTCTAAGTTTTCATCTAATAATCTGTGTCATAGTCGTGGTGTCACCATTTTCATGTGGCTAAAATATTTTTGTGATTATACAAAATTTCCCCCACCCCTAACGAAAAACCCTGTATGAATCCCTGATCACTACCATAATCATACCACCATCAACACTATCATCAACACTATCATCATCATCACCATCATCTTCCTCATCATCATTATCACAACCATCATCATCACCATCATTATTACTACCATAATCATCATCATTACCCTCATCATCACTGCTATCACCATCCTCATCATCTCTACCATCGTCACCATTATCTTTCTCATCATCATCATCAATACCATAATCATAATCATCATCATCATCACTACCATAATCCTCATCACAATCATCATTTATAAAGGCCTTACATTTGTCCAATGTCGTCTCGAGCGATCTGGTCCACTATAATGCTACTTTCCCCAACTGCTCCAAGTTTGACACATTATATGGAAAGGTGTGGCCACACCTGAGTGCCTAGTGAGGACACCAGGTAGACACCTACAAATAAAGCACATTGCAACTTAGTGAAAGGTATTGCAGCACTCATTTAAATAGCCACACCCACTTCCTCGGTTGAATTACTTAAGAATAAGGATTGGTATTTAAAAAACAAAACAAAAAAAAAACAAAACAAACAAAAAACACTTTAATGAAAATAGCTGAAGCTGCAATAAAGCAGAGGTATCACATTAGTTCAGTATGAGGGAAATTGTATGGTTTGCTCATAAAGGAGGCTGAAAAGCATCTTCAAACTATTGGTCAAATTAAGTGATGATGTTTACATATGACAGCTAGTGGTAGCTGTTTTGAGGAGTACCACACTCTGCTATTTGATGTGTTCATACAAACCTTATCAATATAGAAGTATATGCATTTATAACCTGTTGCCTGAGCAACCACATTTGTTGTCAAGTACTATAAATCTGATACAGTACATATATGATTATTTTTTGGGTCATTTTCCAATAAAATTTAATGTTTGCTATAGCAAACATTTTTTATTGGAAAATAACCAAAAAAATGATAGTGTGTGTACCAAGTCTAATTGAATAAAATGAAGTCCATTTTATTTATGTCAGTCGATAGCATACTTGAAACTGTAAGATGCTGTTGTTCTGACCTCTAGTACAGTGGTGGGGTTTCTAATGAGCCATGTCCAGTCCTTTCTAACACCCAGCTAATTCTGAGTTAATATAGTATTGAACGGTGTTCTCTTTTATTTCTTCTGAGATATTTGCATTTCGTCACTTTGATAATTAAAGCGCAGCTATTGAAAATCAAACTGCTGTTTTACGTAACTGCATTAGTGTCATCAGAATTTTTTGGATCACTTCCATCTTAAAAAATGGCTACAAAGAACAAAAATTTGTCATGGTAACTACTATGTCCACAGTGTGGGTTGGTGGGCTCGAAGGGATCACACACTCCCGAGACCAACCGCCGGCACAGAGGGAAAGCACAAGGCACGAAGCCAGGGAAGCTCACGAAGAGCAGAAGGTAGACCACAGGGCTCAAAGGACTCACACAAACGCAGACGCCTGAACTCTGTGGCTCGCTGCCACCAGAGTTCTTCACAGTCGATTAGTACGCAAACGCTCTGGCTATTAACCCAGTGTTGCATAAACTAAGACAAGAAGGAACTAACGATACGCAGGCGTGTCCAAGCTTAAATAGCAACAGACACGCATGCGTAGGTGAAGGTGTTCACGGATAGACATCCGGACAATAACTTAAAGCATGCATACACATAGCAGATGATACAATAAAGATAATAATACAACGATAAAATGACATGCCAACAAAACAATATAAGTTCTTGTGATAATGTTCCTTTCCTCCGCCCACAACTCCCCCCGCTAAGATTTGACTGGGGGCAAATCTGATGCCACAAAGGCGGAGTCTTGCGGATCACAGGGCCACGCCTGTCTGCTCATCCCATCTGCGTTGTCGTGGGCTCTGCCAGGTCGATACACGATGGAAACACTAAACTGCTGTAGAGCCAAGGCGAATCTGAGGAGACGCTTGTTTAGGCGACATCCCACTACGAGCGAACAACACGGCTGATGATCAGTCACAACCTTGACCTCCCTTGCGTAGAGGTGGAACTCGAAATGCTTGAGGGAGGCTACTATGGCCAGGCCCTCCAGTTCTGTGACGGAATAGTTCTTTTCCGCCGGTCTGAGCTGCCTCGAGAAGAACCCGACAGGGAGTTCCTCACCGTCACGACACACGTGCAAACAACCACCAACACCCGAGCCAGAAGCATCGGTATACAAAACGAACACATCATGAACAACAGGAATGAACAACACACATGTATCACACACACTACTTTTAGGCTTACGAAAAGCAGAATCCATGTCCCCGGTCCAGACCACCTGGAGAGGAGCCTTCAGCGAGGTCGCCGGAGTCAAGCGGCTCGAGTAGGAGGCAAACGAAGGGATAAACTGTCTATAATAGGACATGGCCCCAAGGAAAGACCTTAACTGTTTCTTACTAACAGGGCGTGCAAACAATCTGAGGGCCTCCACCCGATGCTCAGGCACAGAAAGGGAACCACACCCGATCCTATGACCCAAGTAAACTAAAAACTTTCTGCCAAAATGACACTTTCTCAATTTAATGGTGAAACCGGCTTCTCCCAAACACACAATAACTGCTCTCAAATGGGTAAGATGTTCTTCCCATGACTGACTAAAAACAACAACATCGTCCACATAATTCTTGCTACAGTGAGACACGGGTTCCAACACTTTCTCTACTATGGACTGAAAGATGGCCGGGGCATTCTTGAGCCCGAACGGCATACGAACATATCTGTACTTCCCAAAGGGACACACGAAGGTCGTGAGTTCACTCGAGTTTACGTCCATGGGAATCTGGTGAAAACCAGAAGTAAGGTCTAATGTGGAAAGACAACAACAGGGACCTACCAGGTCCAAAATTTCTGCTAAAGACGGCAACCAATAGCGTCGCAATGGAGTCACCGCGTTCAACCGGCGAAAGTCAACGCAAAGTCTAATTCCGCCGTCTTTCTTCCTAACTGGTACCAAGGGACTAGCCCAATCTGAATCAGACTCTACTACTATGCCACCAGCAAGCAAGGAATCCAGCTCAGCCTTGACGGCTTCGCGAATGCCAACTGGTATCTGTCTTGGGGGCAAGGACACAACAGACGCCCCATCTTCTAAAAGAATAACACAGGACCCAACCTTGGACAAACCAGGGGACACACTGAAATTACTACTGAGATCAGACAACAAGGAATCTAGGTCACATTTCTTGTAACCGTCACACACGTCTCCATCCAAGGAGGTTTTGCTGACAAGCAAAGATTCATCAATGCCGCTATCTTCGGCAACAACTGTAATGGCATTCACTTGCAAAGCAGGGCGAGAGGTGTACACCTTCAAGTTACATCTGTGGGCTACTCTCACCGGGTGATCATCGCCTTTGGTAACCTTGTAAGTCACGTTAGACGATTTACCCACTACAGTGTAAGGGCCTTCCCAGGCAGCCTGTAAGGAAGCTTTAATGCCCGGGACTCTCATGAGCACTAGGGACCCCAACTCCAAAGGTTTGTCTCTGACACCCTTCTTAAAACACTCTGCCCGCTTGCCACTGGACACAGACTGATTGGCTACAACACAGTCACTAATGACAGCCAACCTGTCGTTCAAGGAAACCAGCCACTCGTCAACATCGACTGGATCAAAAGGTCTCTCAACCCACCCTTCATACAACAAGTCTAGAGGGCCCAAAACATCACGACCATAAACAATGCAGTGGGGAGAATATCCGAGGTCTCTGTTAGGGACTTGGCGCAAGGCAAACAACGCCAAAGGAAGGAAATCTACCCAGTCCACCCCAGCGTCAACAGCCTTGGAGAGCATCGGCTTCAGACTGCCGTGCATGCGTTCAACGACTCCGTTGGACTGAGGACGGTAAGGAGATGTGGCCAACTTATCAATACCCAACAGATCACAAACTTCTGTCATCAACTTAGACAGAAAAATGCTACCTCTGTCTGACAACACTCGAAGGGGGATCCCTGTGCGGCTAATGACCTCGATAAAACACTGAGCAGCCTCAGAGGCAGAAGCCGTACGCATCGGGATGGCATCTGGCCACCTGCTAGCCAAACTAACGTAAGTAAAGAGATACTTAGACCCACGTTTTCCCTTCGGCAAAGGACCAACCAAGTCCACACACACGCTCTCAAACGGAACGCTAACTATTCTTCTCTCGACCATCAAGGGTTTCTTGTTACCGGCACTATTCATTCTCAGGCAAACATCACAAGACTTGACAAACTTACATACATCACTGTGCATGCCAGGCCACGTAAACTTGTTACCCAGCAGCTTCCTCATCCCACGGACTCCTACGTGGGCAGTCTTATCATGGGCAAGTTTCAACAAACGCTCCCTAAAAACTACGGGAACTACAACTTTCACAACTAACTGGTCATCGACTAAAACAGAATGCACGAGCATGTCATCCTCCAAGGAATACCCGTTCAGAGACTTGCGACCTAACTCTAACAAGGGAGAAAGGGAGTCATCAGACTTCTGAGCCTCGACAACAGACTCAGTACCACCGCTCGAAGTGGGAACAGACAAAACAAGGTCATCAATTTCACTGGAAACAGGTTCACTAGGAACAACTACGTTATCGGAAACAACAACGCTACTAGGAACTACTCGACTTTCAACATTGGAAACAACTTCACTGAAGACAGAAAGGGAAGACACATCAGATGTAGAGGGAGACAAAACCACAAACCCGTCACTGACAGCGATACCACCAACTACTGCCCCATCCCCATCCTCGTCAGACCCGTTCAGAAGCCCAGATTCAGACACAGAAGGCTCCATACTGTTAGACCCAACACTTACAGAAGACAGAGAGGGAACATGAGAAGTATCAATGACAGACAAACGAGCAAATTCCTCATCACACACAAGAGGAACAGGCTCAGCTAACTCAACGTTTCTGGCATTACGTCTCCTACGTCTGCGCTTTCTCTTGACAGACTCACTTCTGGTTACAACGTTCACTGTGGCTACCTCTCCCTGAGTAGAGACGGGAGCGGAGGAGGTGGAAGGTACCTCCACCGCCCCATCACCAGAGCAGGCAACGTCCTCAGACGCAGGCTGAGTGCTGCAGGTATCATGCAGTTGCCCCGCCACCTCAAGCAATTTATCTGCCTGGGTGGCGGCACCCAACAAGAGGTGCTCGGCCGTACTCGGCTCCATGGGAATCGAAAACAACACCCTACCGGCCAAACTATCACGGTGGGCAACAGCCACTCGGTGCTTGAAGCACTTACCCTTAAATTCAAAGTTCACAATGGCTACTCTCAAGGTAACTGGGTCACTATCCCAGCCCCTTACTTCAACAGTATCCCCGGTCAACTGGTCCTCGTATACTAGACACCCAGGGACTATGGAAATTTCTGCCCCAGTATCGGGCACAATCTCGCATTTGGTACCATTTACAAACCCAAAAGTGTGGGAAGGATGATCTCTAACAGCCACCCAACTTGCATTGTAAGTTTTTCTCTTAACTCCATCACTTTTACCATCAGACTTGGACTTACGTTTGGGACAGTCAGGGGACTTGTGTCCCGGCTCTCTACAGGAGTAACAAACTATGCCGGGAGGTTTAACTCCCAAGTAACCCGGAGAACTACTGTGAACGCCCTCACTACCAACAGATGAACTAACTACTTGACCACTGCTACTGCTACTACTACGGCACTCAAAGGCCCTGTGTCCCCGCTTCTGACACTTGAAGCATACAACTGGGGACGACCCTCTGCCCACCCTGCTACTAGACGTGCTGGACTTCTCGAAAGAAGCAGCAGTACGGGTAGGAGAGATAGAAACGGAAAACTTACTAAGTTCACGCAACGACTCAAAAGACCTCTGATCCATCGCCTCCCTCTGTGAAGGGGTCAGCGAGGAACGAAAGGCAGAACAGACCAAAAACATGACTACGTCCTCTCTAGACTTACACAAGAGCTCTAAAGAATTAACAATACGGCTAAGGAATTTAAACTTCTCACTGGGGGTCGAGGAAGAGGGGAGCGCTGAGAACTCTTCCCTGTACTGCACACCAAGCGCAACCAGGTTAGAGCCCAACGACTCAAACAACCTCTCCTTGATCTGGTCATACGTGGCATCTTCCTTGTTTAAAGTGGACAGGGCTTCCATGGCAGACTCCGAATGGAGCTTTTGCAACAGCACACGTTTCCACCGTCTACGTGGACAACCCATTATGGCTAAATTGGACTCCAATGTTGCTACAAATTTGGCTATGTCCACCCCATCCTTATGGGCTGCTAGCTGACTAATTTCACGAGACATGTCAGCATCTATGGAATCTGAACTACCACGGCTACTACCACTACTGTGGGACCCAGACAACAACCCAGAACTCGCTAGGCCATTAAAGAATTCAGAGAAAGAGGACTTCAATCTGGAATCGATCACAGAGGTTATGGATTCCACCTCATTAGGGATATCGGGATTTTCTTCATCACCCATTATTGTGCTAGCTGGGGTATCACCACTGACTGGACCACTACCCGATTCTAAATCTAACTCACGAACAGGAGAAACACGCTCAACCTCGCCTACACCAGAGCCAGAGAACAAAGACAGAGAACGCCCAGAAGCAACACTACTTGCACAACTACTACTTTGACCATAGGTTTCCGAACACAGGGACTCACCACTTGATCCCAAATTCTGCCTCCCACGCTTGCACACTCGACCAGGCTGCTCACGTTGGCTCATCCAGGCAATCCGACCAAAGGACACGATCCTGCAGAACGCTCACGGAACAAGTACACAAAGGAAAACAAAGGTGAAAAGCGAAAATAGGAAGACAAAAATACTGCACGCGAAATGCACAAAACAAACAGAGTGATACACTATTAGAAACGACAACAAAACACGTCACGCAAGTCACAAGACTAAAGCAATCAACACTAAGTCACAAGACCAAAAATGAAACACGCTAATAGGTGCTAAACACAAAAAATGACACTTCAACTCAACCAAAGTTCTCTCGAAACCACGTGTGAGGCGCTCCAAATAGAGTAGAAGAAGGAGATAATGGCGATTTCACGGGAAAGATGCACGCAAAGTCCAACCGTACACTGAATCCGAATGTTAAATCGGTCACGACACAGTAGAGACACACGTAAGCACACGCAGTAAATCCAGTAGAAACGCACACACGAAGACAGTCCAATCCGAGTTTTAAATCGGTAGAAAGTCAGACACAGAGTAGCGAATATCAACGAACGTAGGAATCAGAATCTCAGCACCGCTGCCTCCAATTGTGGGTTGGTGGGCTCGAAGGGATCACACACTCCCGAGACCAACCGCCGGCACAGAGGGAAAGCACAAGGCACGAAGCCAGGGAAGCTCACGAAGAGCAGAAGGTAGATCACAGGGCTCAAAGGACTCACACAAACGCAGACGCCTGAACTCTGTGGCTCGCTGCCACCAGAGTTCTTCACAGTCGATTAGTACGCAAACGCTCTGGCTATTAACCCAGTGTTGCATAAACTAAGACAAGAAGGAACTAACGATACGCAGGCGTGTCCAAGCTTAAATAGCAACAGACACGCATGCGTAGGTGAAGGTGTTCACGGATAGACATCTGGACAATAACTTAAAGCATGCATACACACAGCAGATGATACAATAAAGATAATAATACAACGATAAAATGACATGCCAACAAAACAATATAAGTTCTTGTGATAATGTTCCTTTCCTCCGCCCACACACAGGCTAATCAACAAACCCATCGTCACTTGAGCTTTACTCTCATGTTTCAGGAGTAATTGCAATAAATACAAACCTCAATTATAGGTATATAACTGGTGATGTGCTTGAGCAGAAAGGGCGAGCGAGCCAGTGCACAAACGAAACACTTCAAAAGAGTCTATTAGTCTATTTCTAATCTTGCTTAGATAATATTGATTGCTAAGCGTAGTCGTTGTGACCATTATTTACTTTAACTAACAAGTACAGAACCACTTTCTTACCTCAATTTCCTGAGTACTGGTATTTTCTGTAGTCTCTAATATCGCATTCTGACTATCTGAGTAACCAGTAGCTTTTGACAAGTACTCACAGCTACTAAAAAAAGGCGAGTTTTTAAAATTACATCTGGTAAAGGGTTTCAATACCATAGTAACCATTCACCATAACATTTTGCGACTTTTAAAAATGAAGTTCTAAAGAATTACTGGACAGTGTTGAGTATAACAGTAAGTTTTTAAGACCAAGGTGCGTCTTATATCATTCAGAAACAACCTAATGCGAAGGGGTAAATAATTAATTTCCTTGAATGATATGGGATCGCTAAACGAAAATGTTCTGTTTAGTGGAGGTATGGGAAGGGGTAGACCACGAAGCAAAAACAAAAACACAAGGGTCAACATACGAATGACATCTGTACGTCCACACATAAACAAATATCCCCGATTTGCAATTGTGTTACCCCTGAGAGTGTCTCGTTCGCTTCACTCTCCCACCAACTATTACATACTGTACAATATAACACATATACACAAGGGGAATACGGGAAAATTTCACTAGTTCTTATTGAAAGCAACTGGCTTCAAATAAGGATAAGTAACTATGTAGCTAGAAAAGAGGTATTCTTTGCTACTAAATAGTTAGTTCAGTAAGGACTGAACAGTTTAGCAGTGCAACTGAGTTTTTATCAAGACATAATCAAAGGTAACAGCAATTCATTACTAATCATAAATGGTAATAATAAGTGGTGGTAGCATCAGGAACAATGCACCTCTTTCCAAGGTAAGGTGCTGAATGGTTGTATACAGTAACTGTAAAACAAAAAAATTGCAATACATTAGCATTTTTATGTAACACAATGTCTCCCTATCACGATTCATTGATGTTCATATAATATCGATTAAATTTTGTGGGTCAAAAATTTGTGTGTTCTCTAAGGTAATCACTGGTGGGTGAGGCTAATACAATAGTGGTGGATGCGGCTAAATAATTAGTGGTGGGCGTGGCTATGGTCCTTGAAGCTCCTCTGGAGAAGTTGATGTCAAAGAACAATACACAGGCCCTTTAAACATAATGATACCTCTAATCAGGCAAGAAATGAAAGCTAAGGTAAGAATTGTTCTAGGCAGAGGATAGAAATACACCAGTCAAAATAAAATAAGGATTGACTAAGTTAGATTGTCTATTACATACACCCAGTCTATTAGACAAGCACTATCACTTGACTCTGCTGCACTTGTACACTAAACATAAGGACATCCCATGGAATGTCCCATGGGATCGTGGGATGGGATGGACATTTTATGGCATTTCTGGACACTTATGGGTATGTCAAACAGCACAATAACCAAGAAGACCAACCACCACCACTGATCTAATATGAAAAAAGTCCAGGAATTTTGTAGACTTAACTGCATCCCGTAACATAACCTAGTTATGCAGACCAACCCTTTACCTGACCACTATGCTGGGAAAGGGTGTGGAACTTCGACCATATACATTTTGTTTCATTCATTATTTTACCTTGAACAGCTTATGGTGTGGTTAGCTCCATTGCGAGAACCTGACCATTATGTAGTTTTTAAAATTAATTTGTGGTTTATGCCACTTTTAAGTAACTCGGCACTTTTAGTCCCGGTCTGCCTCTCGACTCTGTACTGAAGAAAAATTGTATATTTTTCTAGCTTATTGATGCAGTTTTGAAACCATCAATTTCATAAGAATTTTTCCAACATCAAATTTATTACTACAAGAAGCAAGTTCTGAACACTTATTATCTACTCTGCAGCATTTTCATTCCAGCCAGCAAAACAATATTCACAACTGAAACAGCTTGGAGGTACGCGACACCACAGCATAATCAAGTCAACCAACCAACCACAATTAGAGACAGTAGAAACCATGTTAAGGCACCAAATTTTAATAACATTTTTAAAGAACGAAATACGTACAGTGAAAGTTTCAGATCACCTCAGCATAGAGGTTGGGTAAAGGGTCTGATCTGTGAGACCAGTCAGAGACAATCTAATTCAAAAGGGTAAATCATTAAATTTCCTAAGATGATCAGGTAAAGATTGATAAAAAGATTTCCATTCAGTGGAGTATGGGAAGGAACCGACCACCAAGTGAATGCAATGCGAGAGTTAAAGTACAAAAAAGACATGTACATCCAAGCATATTTGCTCACCAATAATAATAATAAATGACAACATCAACAACAATAATAACTAGAGCACTGAAGTGCAAACCCTCAGCGCTAGTTAGCTAGTATGATAAAGAAAAGGAAAAGTGTAGAAACAAAAAAAAGAAAGAGAAGTGGCATGAAGAGAGGCAGGAAAGAGAAAAAGACAATGAAGAGGGACAAAAGAAAGAGGAAATGAAAGGAAAAGGTAGGAAAGCAATAAAAACAGTAGGAAGAGGAAAATAAGGCAAGAAGACAAAAGGAAAAAGAAAAAAAAACGGGATGAAAAAAAAATGAAAAAAAAAGCATCTACTTCGGTTTGAACCAGAGACTTCTAGGTTAGCTATTTGCTCACTCAACACCACACGCTCAATCCATGTAATTGTTAGCTATTTAAAAGTGATTTGCAACCTGCAAGCTGGCTCACGTGACAAGCAAGTTTTTTAAGGGGCGGTTCCCATTACCGTAACGTACGATTGTGGGACTGAAATTCTACTCGCTTTTTCTTGAAAACTAAGTCAAAACTAAAAATTCTGGCACATTAAAGGGACTTACTCTGTGAAGTGCTATAATTTGATGTCGCTTTCAAAGCCTGGGTAGCCGTAATCTTCGAGATCCCCTGTTGACTGACAGACGGAATGACTGACAGGATGACTACTGTAACCCTCTGGGCGCATGCGCGCTGAGGGTTAACAACAACTGCTATTCTTCAGCACCTAGCTTACTATACGAAACATCAGAGTTGAAGAATCAGGGAGTTGTACTTCAGTATACATATTGAGGCTAAGAAGACTTAATTATGAGAGGAATTAGTAACTTAACACTGGTGGACATTACTGATGAATGAAGTGATAAAAGCATAAACCACAGTCTCCAATCTCTATGCCAAGCCTTAGCTGGAAACTCCAACTAAGCAATTACTGTTCTGTACTCACATAACTAAACTGTTGCTACATGTGCTTATTACCATGTGACAAGAGTCCACGTCCTACACATACTTCACTCTATGTAACTGATGCATATCATGCCCTGTGCAAGTATACCTTAAACTAATAACATGTTCCTTCACCAGACAATGGCAATATTAATGAGACCAACAACCTATCCCTAGGCTATACAAATACACATTCCCCCCACCCCAAACAGCAGCCACCGGAAAGTCATTATTAGTCACATAAATAACTTATACACTGGCCTTCATTATAAAATGTTTTTATCTCAAATAAAACTGATACAAATGGGTCAATATACCTTCGCGAATAGACTTCTTGTATATGAGGGGGAGGGGCACAATGTTTAAGCCATTCACCGGCACGTCATCTCCAAACAAAATTGAAACAAATAGGACATCACACCTCCATAAATAGAGGCTTAACTTATTGGGCATACCAATAATCACTAGCTTGAGTATGTGCACACACATTCCCTAATTAGGCACCACCTTAATAAAGAATAATAACACATGTCACACAATTTTGGTTACCATCCATCAAATAGCATAATGGTTAGTGTGTTTTCGGTACTCACTTCCACATTGAGCAACTTACGTGCTGCGAGGAAATTCAGCCTTGCTGATAAATATTCAGGGGTGTTCAAAGGAGTCACCACCTACTTCTATGTCCTAAAGTCACATTAAAATAGTAATGTAATAGCATCTAGAGAGTGTGTGTGAGGGGGGGAGGGTAATAACCGCTATTTTACTGGGTGGTACTATAAAGTCATGAGACCAGCAGAAAAGGCTACACTAGTATTCAACCATAAATTTCTGGAATATCCCACCAACTATTTTGTTTCAACAAAAATCGATGAGATACTGAACAAAACTCCAAGTAAAATGGCACTCACAATTAGTTTTATTCTGTTAATTCCATTACCTCCTGCACATTAACGCCACGTAGTTTAGAACGCCTATTCTTGCCCCATCGATTAGTCTGACCAGGTTTCCCCATCCCCACGCAGAAGTACTCTCCCCTCCTTTTCGTCCACAAAGAGCGCGCGCAATAGATCAGCACATAATAATATTATGACGATCGCTGAGTTTACCTAATCTGACTGGGCGGTGCCTATAAAGTTGCTATAGTTACGAGGGAAGTAAAACTAACAACGAACGGAACTTATTCGGGTATGTATATTATTAGCTAGCGTTTAAAAATAACATGAATTTCTCTAGCTATAGTGAATTAATAATTGTCAACTAACTGTCTAAAACTCAATCACTGAATCTTAGCGTATTGTGCTAGCTATACTAGCCAACTCTCTTGCACTAGCTCCGTTCTCCAAACGTAAAGGAAAAAAGTATCACTATTATTTGTTGCCAGTGATTTTAATTACATAACTTAGTAGATTTACAGTCTCCAGTTAACAAATTGGCAACATCAAGTGAATAAAATTATATCTTACAAATTCATAGATGATTGTGCCACTATAATACTTGTATTTATAGTTGGGTAACCTGCATAGAGAAATTATACAGATATATCTAGTAGACTTGCCTTGATATGGATTACCGTAAATAATAGCAGCAGGTGTTATTAGTGGCATAAATGTGTGGGTGTGTTGCTTTTACATGTGGTGCTATATTATAATATGTAAGCTAAAACATGCACTTGACTTTTTCCTGCTTACTTATGATAATGCTCAATTCCCTATTAATGCAAGGTGTTATTTCTGTGTAGGGTATCATAAACCTTACCTATAGTAGTAGCTACTGATGCTATCATCTCATGGGTACCTAACATAGGGTTGTATATCCTATTCAGTATCTACACTATTCAATTATCTGGCATTTGAGTAGTCAGCAGTTTGATCTGTGTAGGTAGGAAAATACTTGGAGTAAAGCACTTGCACAGCTACATGTGTGCATCTGAAATATATCACTAAGGACTGTTATTTATTTTAAAGGAGTTCTTATCTTACAGCTATAGCTATTAGTAACACTTGTTGTTATACTTATAACAGAAACATGAAATTCAAAGTCTGGCTATTTGTCCCATGCCCACTCCAAGACTGCTGCTGCATACCAGCCACAAGATTTAGGAGAAGATACTGCATTGCACTGCATAACTATAACTGCACCTGACAGTTTAATGACGATTTACTGGTTGAATTAAGATGGTGGGTCTCTCAACAACTATTGATGACCCACTTCTGCACTTGAGTTTTCACTCTGACCAGCTTTTCACTGTAGCATGTACTTCACTAGGCAAATAAATGTCTCAGCACTTGCCCTATGTTTCATGGAACCAGCATCCCATCAGATCTCAACAGACAAGATGATACAGTACTTGTGACTGTATAAGTCAGATAATTTTAGTGCTATTTTCATCATTCACCTATTTATGTGAGGCAGAAGAAATTCCAATTTTAGCGGAATGCATGTAAAATGGCATATACGTCTTAAATTTTAATAACAAATAATTTATTAACATTATATATATATCATAAAATGAACACAATGAAACAATTCAGTATTGATAACAGTAGCTATGAACTTGACAGGACACTATCCCACAGAACTAATGGTACTGTTAGCTCCTGCAGCCGACGATTCCAAAGAGCCATTTTCAAGTTGCTAAAAAAGAAAAAAGATGTAACTGATATTTACTACCTACACACACAACACTGCTATTTACAGCCATTGTAAAAACAGCTGTTATGTGGCAGTACACAGCCATTGAATGTGTTAATAAAATATTTTATCATCATTTTTATGAAAATACACACTCAAATAGGAGCCATCAGAAATAGAGACTTACTATACACACAAAAAGAGTCTGAAGAAGTGAGTACCTGAAGAAGTGAGTACAACAATGCAGTACTTGATACTGAGGAGAAAGGGACACTAGGACTCCACCCTCACACTAAACTGAGTTCTTCCTCCCCCAAACAGAGGTGTCCACACACCCCCCAAAATAACATTCCCCCCAACCCCCTTTCTCCGCCCACAAAAACCTCCTCACTATATTGTTTAAAGTAGACAACAACAAAAACAACAAAAAAATTCTGCAGCTACAATGAAATGTTCTGGTTTAGATGTCCAATAACATTAAATAATATTGAATATGGGTAGTGGGTGAAGAAGTCTGGATCAGAATGCAGTAGCAAAGGTAAAGGGTTAACAGGCCATGGGGTAGGGAGCATGTGTAGTAGAGAACGTGTGGGCCATAGGTTGGGCAGCTCCAATAAAAGCACAGTGCAGCCCGCGTCACACAGCAAAGGGAGTTAGATAGCGGACAGCTAGTGGCAAAGAACCCCACCCACCCACACCACAGTAGTTTCAATAAGACTAGGACATAAATAGGAAGGAGTTGGTGCAGTACACATCACTGGAGGGAAAATAAAAGTCAAAGTGGTAGGATGAGGACCATCTCTCAGGGTGCTTCCAAGTAGGCGTATAATGGAGCGCCAAGTAGTAAGCGGTACGACTGAGGTTAGTTAGGAGGACTTATTAGACAGTTTCATTCAATTTATCATTCAAATCAACTCTAACAACACAACCCTCACGTGACCCCTTATTGAGCATGACTCAGCAAGTAATTAGGCGTGGGTGACATAAAAATAAAGTAAACGAATGAGAGAGTGAACAAATGACATAATTGATTAACTTTTATAGTCTGCAGCTCATAGAAGTGTGCATGTGTGTGAGTCTGTGTAGTGTCCACTTGAGTATTGCATGTGTGTATGTGTATATGCATGTGTGCATGCGTGTGTGTATGCATGTGTATGTGTGTATGCATGTGCGTGTGTGTATGCGTGTGCATGTGTGTGTGTGTAGTGTTGTGTGTGTGTGTGTTGGTAGGAGAGGGGGAGGGGGTTTGGAGGGTTAGACTTCAGAGTGTTTCGCAGGAGTAATGAACACTCACTATCATTGGGTGGACCAGTCATGTGGCTACAAAGACTATCATAACTATTCAATTACACAGAGGAATTACCAGCTGAAGCTACTTCAAAAATAAAATAATAAAATTACATAAGTGAGTCACTTCACGGAATATTTTAAAGCCACCACAAGTGATAACATGTTCTACAATACAGTAGACAGGGATTTTTAGCCAATTGTAAGGGGTTTAGGCTCCTGCCTCCTCCCTTCCAAAGTTGTTGTAATCTTAGTGGAGAAATTTACTCCAAATATTCATCAATTTCCTGAAAATGACAAACCCCTTTCAGGGCTCCATACAGGATTTTTTTCTGGGGGGGGGGAGGAGGTAATGCTAATATTAGCTGCTTTATCCACTGTTAAAATTCAGAGGTATACGGGGATTTTTTCAGAAACATTTAAACTTTTGAACACACTCCTCGTCCTTCCTTGGAACAGCATCAGTTGAAAGATCTTCCAGCTACATACGAAGCTCATTAAAACCCGTATACGCAGCAGTATCACTGACTAAAACCTTCGTCAGCTCGTAAGAATTGCCATTGAGGCCCTGAACTTTCGGCTGTAAACTTGGATGAAGTTCTAGAGATTTTCAAACAAAAAAGTAGAAGAATTGTGCTTTGGTTTACATTTTTTAATAATAAAAAAGAATTTTGCTCTGAGTTACCATTTATAATTATAATTAAAAATTCAGATTTCTTGGGGGGGGGGGGAAATTCCAGGGCAACCCCCCTCTGTATGAAGCCCAGCCTTTAAAATGTTGACTTTGCCTACCTAAAATTTCATTTGGTAACACTCCAACACATTGCCACCCACCATAGCAAAACACCTGCATATGACCATGCCCACCATGGCAATACTCCCACACATGACAACAATCATTAATGACCTTAGCAATGACCACACCTACAATTCTACTAGGCAATAATCTAAAACATTGCCACACTCCCCTCCCCTCCCCCCCCCATGCCCCATGACCGCACCTACCACAGTAGTACACCCACACAGACCACACCTATAATTTGACCATGTCAATGACCACACCCACACAACAATGATTACACCCCTCCCACACATAGCCAATCATCTTGGTGATAATTCCACTCCACCAATCTGCAGTACAAGCAAAAGAATGGCTACAGCTGGCACAACTTCATAATAAGATTAATATGATGTTGCCGCAGGGATTAATTATGGGAAGAGGAGGGGGGAGGGGTGAAACTTGGGCAGTAGCAAAACAATTATTAATTGCTATAAAATTGCCTCAATAGCACACTACAAAGTTGGGAAAAACTATTCCTCCCCTTCCCCCACTAGTGAACCCTGCTTGGTCCCAATTACAAGAGTTCTGTTATACACAACACACACACACACACACACACACAGTACATCGGAAAACATAAGAGTATTAACACACATACATTAAATGTCTCACCCACTTACCAACATCTGCTTCAACAAGAATTGTCTTCTTCTAGAAGTCGACTGGAAAAACTGCAACTGTTGATTATTAATACAATAAGCTTCTTCACAGACATCAAGACCTTCTACCATTCCTTAATATTAAACACAAGTAAAAATAAATAACAATCTATTTGGGTAAAAAAATATTCAAGCCCTCCCCCCCCACATTTATACTTTCTACGAAAAATATTTAAATCTATAGTATATCACTAGTAATTATCACTTCTGGTACATAACCTAACCATCTCCCCACCCCTTGGTACGGTACATATGCCAACAAGTAACATTTCTTGTTCCTCCAATGCCTATCTCGGTGTACCACACACGTTACTATATATAGCTGCTCTCTATTAAGAATGTCAGTTTAATAAAATTATGATGCTTGCACACTTACCAGGGTTATATCTAGAGATTATTTCTGGTTGGGGTGTGTGTGTGTGTGAAGCTTGAGCAAGTTTACCTCCCTCTCTCTCTCTGTATGGATGTATTTGTATTAATGGTACATTCTAACTATCCAATCAGATTGCTTAATTCACAATGCTATATTTCATACTCACCTGCTACGAAGTGAACAAGTGAATTGTCCAATCACGATTAGTTTTATGCTTTTCCTATAGCCTAGAGTCATGATGTTGTACCACTCTGCGTTTGGTCAGTAAGTGACTTACACTATCTTCAGGCCTCTGGCCCTCAGTTGTGTAAATCCAGTATCGACATCCACGCAATCATGTAACCTACATATACATACATATATTTATTTTCATTAGACCATTGACTATTTTCGCATCATGCGAGCTTTCAATATTCTCCCTTGAACGCTCCATACGGAATGCTTCAACGTGCATGAATGTAGTTCTGTACAATTCCCGGCCATGCTGGAATGTTCAATATGCATCATGTGATGAGGAAACACTTAAGGTACTCAAGGGAAACATCTAGGGAAAAGTCCCATTCAATTCAAACGTTATGCTAACTTGATATCATGAAGCAAAACTATCATATACTGCAAGAATCATTAGCTCACATGATTACAATGTGACGAAAGGGGCAATCACCAACAAAAGCTAGTGCCTGAAATTAACTAAACTAGCATAATAAAAGGTCTAAATAGTTGTTCAAGTAACTCAAAACAACATTTAATTATCAGTAATCTCCAAAATGACAGACAGACAGATCGACAGACAGGACGGCTACAATATCCCTCTCGCACACGCAGGCTGAGGGTTAATTACATATCTTGTCTAAGTCAAATATATGTGGATACCATTATTTCTCAATGTACTTTACTTTATTCCTCCAAAATACAAAACAAAAAACAAACAAAACAAAAAACAACAAACAACAAACAGAAGAATAAATAACCCCCTCCTTCCCCCCACCCAGAAAACAAAACAACAAACAACAACAAACAAACAAAAACAACATCAAAGGCCGATAAACCTCTTCTACTCAATATGGACATCTGAAATAGTCCTTCAGGGAAACTCAACATTCCAACAAAAGTGCTTCAGCCCAATCACAAGTCAAATGAGAATGACCACTAGGGGAACTGAGGAGAGGCTGGCCAGTGAGTATCATAACTTCAGAATACGTGTTGGATGGAACACAGGGACAATAAGAATGTTGCCATTTGCATAAATGATCATCTAAATACACACATATAGATTTAGATATAGAACAGACTTCTCCATAACAATGTGGCTTTCTTTTGCTCATCCAAATGATCATCCAAAACTTCTTAGCCAAAACTTAAAACCTGATGTCACATATATTATCCACAGATAAAAAACCGACCAAAAACAAAAAACAAAACAAAAAAACAACTAACAAACTGTGTCAACTTAGACTTGATTTAGTATAACATTTGATCATGATTGATATTATATCAAGTATATTTCATAGCAGATATGTCGTTCAGTAACATATTTCATTCTTGTACTTAAAAAAAAAGGCTGATTAAAACTAGGTAGTATAGAACATACTCACAGCAGACATTACACCATTGACAGAAGTCCTACAGACCACAGTTCAAACACTAATAAAACTTCTTCACTCTGACTTCAGGAAGGGTAAGGTGGAGGAAAGGAGGAGGTGGTGGGAAGGGAGAAGGGGAGAATATTATGAGCAAAGGTTCTTTTCTTGCAGTGTTCTATGGGAACAAGAACTATCTACAAGTCGCCTTATTTTCTTAGCATAGTAATGAGAATCTAATTATTGCACACCACAACTATGGAATTAGGATGTGGCTATGTCTCATATCCAAAACATACATCACCAGCTCATGTAGTCTGGCGTAGCCAGACCCTGTACCGAACCGCTATGCTGGGAATGGGTCTGGGGACATGGCCATACCAAATTTGTTCTGCCGCACATATATTACGGCGGTCAATTACCGTTAGCAAATTACCGGAATAGAAATTCCTATGCATATCAGCCACCCTTTCCAAAGCTAGGTTTAGCAATCATAGCTAATTTGTGGTAGAAATTCAGGTATAAAGGAGGTGGGACACTCACTACTTCCTCATTCCTCCAGAACAAATTTGGTATGGCCATGTCCCCAGACCCTCCGCGCACTTTGCGTGCTACGTGGATCTGGCTATGCCAGACTACTACAGCTCATGAGATTATATTTAGGATACTAACACTTAAAAATTACCTTCCAGTCCTTTGGTTTAAGAAATGTTACTCTCCAGCTGTATAGCAGCACTGTTTGCAAATAAACGCAACTGTTTGCACCCTGCTCACACAGCAATTCAGCATGGTTAGAACATAGAAGATGAGCATATTGGGTCCAAAAAAAAAAACACTCTGGCAATGCATCCTGAAATACTCCACAAACAATAGCCCAGTCTTGTGCTTCGCCTTATCGAGCTTCCTATACATCGGGAAGTTCAGTGCCAACTAAGTGGAAGAGGTCGAATGGACACTCAGAGTAAGGAACAATAACATTTCTTGCAGATTAAACGTGAGCTCGAGCTTTAATGCTAGCCAGGTCAGACCCTTTACCGAACGCTCGTTTGCGTTAGGTAAAGGAGAACTCTGGCTAAAGGGCTACGGTTGTAAAAGGCGGTATTGTTCGTGACGATGCCAAACCACTTAACCTTTGTTAGGTAAAGTGTCTTTCAACTTACCTATTTTACTGAAAAGGTTGTTGGTACACTCAATTTATTTATTTATTATTATTATTATTTATTATTATCTCGCCTCTCTCCAAGTCACAGATTATTATTATTATTATTATTATTATTATTAGCTATTATTAGCTGCTACAACTACTATTATTTTATTTATTTATTTATTTATTTATTTATTTTTTTTTTAATCAGTTTATATTAATTTAAATTTACTATTTTAATGAATAAATATGATGAATAAGTTACTACTATTATTATATTTTATGAAATTTAGTTTATTTGTATAATTAATTTAGCTATTTGCTAAAATATAAATTAAGAACTAAAGAATGAATAAAATGAAATAAAAATAATTTTATGAAAGATAAATAACTAATTAGTAATTGAATAAATAATTGAGACCGTGGGTGCTGTGAGTCAAAAGTCTATGGCTTGTTGAAGGATGTGGGACACCGGCATAGTGGTGCAGACAGGAGACCCACAGGCTAGAGACTATCCTTTCCAGCATCTCTAAGTGGCTGTGCAGCGAGGAAACTGTGCCTCTCTTGGGAACGATCACCACCTAATCCTTAGTATTTATTTATTGAATAAATAAATAAAAATAAGTTAAAATACATGAGCATAAAAATCAAATGAATAAAAATAAATAAATATTTAAATGAATAAATAAAACAATTAAATGAATAAATAAATAAAATAAAATAAATACATAAATACAAGCATAGACAAATAAATAAATAAATAAATAAATATTTAAATGAATACATAAATAAGAGGAACGAGTGAATAAATGAAGAATAAAGATAGACCCACTAAAATTTGACGATTTGTAAGTCAATTTTTAAGGCATAATGTTATACTACTGATATATGCACATTTTTTGAGTGGTGTATACCACTAGAATAAATGTACTGTTAAAACAGGAGGATTACTGAGTAATACACGAGTGTGTATACGTGTATACTAGAAGTATCAACACTCAAGTATAACGATGCTATAACTTTGTAATACACATGATGGTATTTGCGTGCTATAATTCAAGTATACACACCTGATTATAACAATGCTATAACTTTGTAATACACATGATGTATTTCCGTGCTATAAGTCAAGTATACATGCTTGAATATAACAATGTTATTTCAGTGATATACACATGTGGTAAGTATGAGTATACTACATGAATACATATTGTTAGTATAATAAAAGGATTTCTTTAGAATACATATCATTTACATATGTGTATACCACTGAAATACACATGCGAGTATAACTCAATTATTCTAGTGCTATACACTTCCCAATACACATCAGTATTCTCTACTTTTTGCATGGTGTGCAGGCCAAGACAAGAAGGGAAACTCAATTTCTTTTCCCAAGTATAAGAAAGGTGGTTTTATGGTTAGGAAAGTTATGGAGAAGAGCAATTATGGTTAGTATGGTGCTACCACAGGCCTAACTTGACTAATTTGTTTGTTTCATTCCTATAGGCCATGTAAAAGATTTGATGTCTCATTACTTCAAATGCAGGCCAGTGGAAAGGCTAACTCTGAGCTTTCAGTACCAGACTTTCAAGTAAAGGATATGAAAGACCTTACAAGAAGAAAGCCATAAAGGAAAAACAGACATGATTTGACTGATAAACACATAAGAATTCTATAACTGCCACAAATATGAAAGCACAAAATTAATATTGAAGTTCTAAGCCAAATCAGGAAACTTGAATCCAGTATGTTCACCAGTTGTACTTGGAAAGGTATTCCTAATTTTTTGGTGACGGCACATGATAGCACATGATGGCAACACTACTCGAATGTCTTTTCCCAGCCATTTCCAACACCACCTAGTTAGCTGCCAATAAGCCACATGCTTATATTATCTAGTTAGCTATGTCAAAACATACTCATTAGCATGTTCTCCATAGTGCTGTCTAAAACTGTAGCTAGTACGCAGTTGCAAGGACCCATGGATCCAAGCCAACATTTTGAAATCCTGGATGAAGAGTGATGCAATCTACTTCATCAGGAGACTTTTTATTTACCATTTGTATAATTTCCCTGATGCACACACACTCCATGAATTGCAGTAGGAATTATAATGCAGTAGTGCATGAGCACATGTTGCACAATGCACTACCATAACTAGACAGTTATACAGATATTATCACTGCTTTACTAGTTCAGAGTGATTAGTCTTGGGGAGTCCTCTACATCAAAATCACTGTTTTCATTTTCACTGCTACTAGCACTTGGCTCATACAGGAATGGATGAATCCCTTCAGGGCCACTGTTATTCCCAGACTCAAAAGGAGAAGACTCACAGGAGAGCTCTAACTCTCCAGAAGATTCAGACCTAACCTGGTCTAGAGAACTTTCCAGGTTACTTTTCTCAGTTAACATAGCTATGGCCATGAGGTTAGTTGAATCCCTATATGAGCATCACAATGAAGCTCCACCCACAACAGGAAGTGAATCTTAATGGCTTTTTAGAGTGAAAAGCATGGTACTATAATTTTTGCTTGCAGTGAGTTTTGACCAAAACTGTTTAGGGCAATGCTAATACATTGTTTGGGACCTCCGAAGAACCCAAACAATAAAGATATATGCCAGCCTATTAACACTTTGAACTTATTAATGAACCCATTTCATTATATGTACATCCCTTACCTCACCTTAATGTTATTCATGTTTAGTTCTACCCACAGGTCACCCTCATATGTTATTTCCTTATAACTTTCACGCATAGTTTCTATTAAATTGAATTGGCAAGTGTTCTGCTAGCCTCTGTAGACCTGAGCATATATAACGCATTTAGGAGTGCGCCCCTTTTGATTCACTGCTGCAAGCCTAGCGGCCAGCGGTTGCGCCCAGATCTGAGTCTGCGTCACTGCAAGCTAACCAACTAGCTAGCTAGACTACGACCCCTTTCCTGGTCCTTCAATTAGGAGGTCGTCTGTGCAGGAAATGCCTGTTCATTTGGTCCTTCGAGCCCACTACGACTGCGGCCTCTACCTACCTTCAACTTCTCCAAGACGAAGCCCCGAACCCTCTTGCTACTTCAGATCTCAACTTCCCCCTGGACTTCGAGCTGCGGTCTCGAGATTGCTGAGCCCTGATCCTTGACCAATCTGCACGTGAAAGATTACCTTTGACTTCAGCCCTCACATACCTACAGATCATCACTCCAGTTCACTTCTGCGACTACTACATTGTGGATTTGTATACTATGGATGAATCGCCTACACCATCTCCTTCCTCTTTGGAACGTCTGAGAAGACAGAGAGCCCACCGCCGCGGCAACATTACCCGGTATTCCCGTAAAGTTGAAACTTTCGCCTCTCGTTTGCTCCGTGATGTTACTGAGCTTGAACTCACTTCTCTCCTTCGTGACCTAGACAAGGAGATTGCCAAACACTCCCTCCTCCAAGATGAAATTGAACTCCTCGTCTCCGACGACTACGACGCCCTGGACGCAGAAATGGCATATAGGGACCGTCATGACGAGGTTCACTCCTCTGTCCGCCTGGACATCGAAAGTCTTCAAAAACGCCTAGCCACCTACGCCCTAGGAACAGACCTCGAACTTCAACTCGATGTACTTATCAACCTTACTGACTCCACCCCTGAAGCCACCTCAGCGTTCAAAGAACTACGCCAAGCCTTTAGTGCTTTTACCCATCAGACTGCTTCCTTCGCTGCTGTTGAGGAATTCGCCCTCATCACCAAAACGATCAAGGAAGGCATATCAGTCATTCATCACAATATGGCTACCTCGCCTACGACGTCTGCTACCCCAGTTCCTCCTACTTCTAGCACTGAACCTACCCATCAACCCATCTCTAGAGTTGCTCCAGTCAATATCGACTTGCCTAAATTCAGCGGTAACCCGTTAGACTGGCGGCATTTCGAAATCATGTTTGCCTCAACACTCGACTCTCGGAAAGACAGTCTGTCCAACGGTGACAAAGTTGCCATGCTGTCGGCAGCCATTCCCGACGAAGGACGCCAGTTCCTGAACACTGACAAGGACGGCATCCGCCCCGTCGAGGACATTCTGGACGACTTACGGCAACACTACGGCCGACCTGAGGTTGTAGTGCCTTTGCTCCTGGCTCAGGTCCTACCTGTGGCCACCTTCAGCGACACTGAAGAATGCCTTCGGAAACTTAAAGAGACAGTGCTCAACGGATACAACAGGAGCAACCATTACATCGGCGACTCCCTCTCGCAATTTCTTGCGTTCTACGTTAAGGAGCGCATGAATTCGACTCTACGCATGGAGTGGGAGAAGACGATCAGTGGTTCAATCCCCAAGCCTACGCTGGACGACCTCGATAAATTCGTCAAACTCAGGCTCCTTCACAAGCCATTTACGATGCCACTTGCCTCTCCATCCTACGCTGCTGTTCCATCTCTCCTGTCAAGAAAAATACCATCTCTGCCCCCTCCTTCACGACCAGCTCCACCCTCTCTAACCCCCAGCTGGGAGGACCCCCTAAGAGACGCACATCGATGAAGTGCGTAGCTTGTGGAGAGGCTCACCTGCTGATGAGGTGCAATACCTTTGCAGGTTTCGACGTGGAACGAAGAAACAAGCTAGTGAGGGAGAAACACCTGTGCCTGAATTGTTTTTCAGAGCGCCACGGATGCAGGAATTGCCCAAGCCGATTTACCTGCAAGTCATGTGTGAGTATGCACCACACTCCTGCACAAAGATGCAGCTACCCTCAATGTTTCATCAATGTCTCTTCCTCCTCAACCTACTGTGTCTCCTACCCCTGAGGAACAACCTGGCAGTCTCCATCCTTCATTCCCGAACACCCTCGTACTGCAAAGGCCCGGGTCCTCCTCGACTCCGGCTGTGGTGTTTCGCTAATGACCGAGGAACTAGTCACCAAGCTACGACTTCAATGGTATCCACATGCCGTCTCCCTCAATGGCCTTGGAAAACAGGTACACTCCAAGTATTATGTTATTGCAACCTTACTCTCATCCTCCAGATCCTACTCTACTCAACCTATAACCTTCGCCATAGTACCACACTTGGTATGTACCACTGTCCCTGAAGACAAGGATGAGATCCTAGCCAGTGCCACCCTACAGAATGCGTCATTGGCTGACCCCGAGCTGGGAGGACGAGTTGATGTGTTCCTGGGAAACCTGGACTTGGGTCTCTACCTACAAAGACAACAAACTCAGGATCATCGCCACCCCCTTCGGTATCAGCGTTGCAGGACCCATCTCAAAAGGAAGCTCCTCAGCTCTCGCGGTAACCTCAGCTGTACCTGATGATTTGCAGAACAACCTATCACGTCTTTGGGAATTTGACAGAGTTCCTGAAGCCCCCACCCAGTCACCTGATGATGCAAAAGTGCTCGAACACTTCAACGACACCGTCCAAACTGTCAACGGTCGGATCTCAGTCACCCTACCCATGAAGACAGACCCTCCACCCCTTGGAGACTCACGCAGACAAGCCATGTCTCGCCTATTTGCCAATGAGAAGTCCCTTTCCTCAAAGGACAAACTTGATGCCTTTAACGTGGTTCTCAGGAAGTACCTCTCCTTGGGTCATGCTCACCTCATCCCTCATGATGAACTCGATGTCAAACCTCACTTCTACCTGCCTGTCCATGGTGTTTTCAAGGACTAAAGTTCGTGCTGTGTTTGACGCCTCAGCGAGATCTACCACCGGTACCTCTCTCAATGACTTACTGCTCCCTGGTCCTAACCTCTACCCACCTTTGCCTGATGTTCTGATCAGATTCAGGAGACATGCTGTCGGATTCTCCGCGGACATCTCGAAGATGTTCCGCGAGATCCTCCTCAATCCTGAACACCGAGACCTTCACCGTTTTCTCTTGCGTGATACAGATGGTCGCGTACGTGACTGCCGCATGGAGCATTTCACCTTTGGAGTCACCTGCTCTCCGTTTTTGGCGACTCAAGCCTTGCGTCACCTAGCCATCACCTATCAAGATTCTCACCCTGCTGCTTCTCGTGCAATCATTCATGATTTTTACGTTGATGACTACCTCGCTGGAGCTGACACTCTAGTTGAAGCCAACCTACTGCAGACTGAGCTGTGCGACCTTCTTAAGCAAGCAGGAATGACGCTCAGAAAGTGGAGGTCCAACTCCACCGAACTCCTCTCTCTCATACCTCCTGACTTGCGAGAGAAGGACACCACAGCTCTATCCCTGTCGTCATCCTCCTAGTCTCCCAAAGCCCTCGGGATGCAGGGCCGTAGTCGGCTAAACTGAACAGGTAAGGCCAGGAAGTGGGTGTGACTTACTAGTTAACAGGAAGTGGGTGTGGTCTAGCCCATGAGATATGTGGTTATAATTATAATATTATGAATCAGAAAAAAAAATGAATGAATGAATTATATTACGTGAATGTTCCAAAAACGTGAGAACTCTAACAAGCTAAAAATGCAACTTTAAAATAAAAGTCTTCAATTAACATTATTGTTTGAACTTACAAAAGCAGAGTCATTTCCTGGAGTAAGATTAATCAGCTTTTGCTTCGCGGCAGTAAGGCAAAGATGACAATGAACACAATCTTCTGCCTCATTGTAGTGAATCCACCTCCAAGAACCAAACCAGGTAGCTTGGAACGCTCGCTTTACCACAGTTTTTTTCCCATACTCTCTTTTAGGGAATGAAAAGGTCACAGGTTGATTTGGTTTCCCTGCAAGTCCACTCAGAAGGCTACTCGTACGACTTGAATCACTACAAGTGCTCATTTTTAGCAACCGGGAGATCGTAACCACGCGCAACCATTACAATAAACGACCTCTACTAATTTAATATAGTATTTTTATGTAACGATCTTTACCTTTGACGAAAAAAGGTGCGACCAAAGTCGTACTATCGACTACGGCCCTGGGATGCATTGGGATACCACCACTGACACCCTTCACGTTTCCATTCCTTCACCTCCTCCTAGCCTCAACAAAGTGACCAAAAGGACCATTGCGGCAGGTCTAGCGCAGCGTACCGAGGTTACCGGCGGGTAAAGGGTGGTCGAAAGGAGGAGGGGCTGGGCGGTGCCCGGCCAGGGGTAAAGGGACGCCGACCGCATGCAGTGGGCTTCAATTGATGCACAGCAACAACAGGAGGGAGATGGAAAAGGGAAATAAGGATAAGACGACCAGAGGGCCCGGCAAGGCCACGGCCGGGACGCGGGCCCGCGAAGAAGGGCCCGTCCCCAAGAGGAGAAAGACGGGAGTGGCCTCCGCCGACGAGGAGGAGGGCGAGTTCTCGGACAGCCGGTCTTCTACCGAGAGACCAGGGCCCGGGCAGGAGGGCGTCCAGCGGAACGCAGAGGCCATCCGCTGGCTGGCAGACAAGATGGAGGACCTGAAAAAGACCATCGAGGATGGGGGCCGTCACGAGAAGGGTACGTAGTAACTGTGCAAGAGAAGGGTTAGCAGACTATAGGGTCAGGAGTGAAGGGGTGAGTGTAGTGTATGTGCAGGGACGTGGGGGGGGGACTGGCAGTCTGTGGCAAACGTCCCTGACGCTCACCTCCGTGCTCCTAGTAGTGCGTGACTATCCGAGCTCAGTGGGTTTGTGGAGACGTCCGGTGGGCGAGTGTTAGGTGGTAGTTAGGTGGCTGATGACTGCAGGGTCGACGGGTCGTAGTCGGCAGACTCGGGAGTGCGTGTCTGGGCACTCCCAGGGCAGTCTCGGTGGCCAGGGATGGCGACCGGGCGCTGTAGCCACGGAGGGGAGCCATCAGGTTTAGGTGGGTAGCTTACTGGGTAGTTAGGGAATACATCCGTGGTGCGGCAGGCGACCGCAAGGCGGAGGACAATGGGCCATAGGGGCTGTGGTTCGTGTTTGTGTCTGTTTGGACAGTAACAGGGCACAGTGCGGGGATACCGAGGGTCCAAGGTGGTGGCTGTGTAGCTGGTGGGCTCGGTGTAGGGCACTTCGTGCTGGAGTAGGGGTGTCCAGGAGTGGGGCAGTGGATGTGTACTGCCAGGGGTCGCCAGGTGGATCCGGAGTACAGAACCTTGGAGGCCGGTGGGGCTGCCACTCGAGGTGGAACCAGGGGCTCGGTGGGAGCCAGGGGCTCAGTGGTAGCCAGGGGCTCAGTGGGTACCAGGGGCGCAGTGGTAGCCAGGGGCTCGGTGGGAGCCAGGGGCTCGGCGAGAGCCAGGGGATCGGTGAGAGTCAGGTTCTCGGTGGGAGCCAGGGCCCTGGGAGGAGGGCACTAGGATCATGCAGGCGGGAGGTCGGGCGGGTGGAGTAAGTAGAGGGCGGGATGAGGTAGTTTTAGGGTAGGTATTCTTAGGTCTACGCAGCTCAGGGGTCCACTCAGGGGACAGGTGCGTCATGTTAGTGTCTGTGTGGTGTGTTCACAGACGAGGTGGCGGAGTTGGCCAAGGCCGCCAGGAACAAAGGGGCGGCGGAGGCGCCAGCAGGAGAAAAGTGTGGGGAGGATCCATTAGTCCAGAAGCTGCTGGACGGCCTAAAAGGGGCCAGGACGGAGGATGGCGAAGGGAAGAAGCCCGGCAGGGTGGTCCACCTGGTAAAGAACTTGCCGCCGTTGCCGGCCAAGGTGGTGGAGCGGATCCGCGATGGGCAGTTCGTGGAGTTGGCCCACTTCCCTGTGTTCGAGGACGGCCCGTCGGAGGCGGGAGAGTGGAGAGCAGACCTGTACGAGGAGACGGAGGGTAGAGCCGGGGGGAGCAGCAGGAAGAAGGCGCCCAAGGAGGTCCCGGATCTGGCCGGGTGGGGAACTGCGTTCACTCTCCTGCAGGTGGCGTGGGCCTCGCACGACCCCAAGATGTGGGTGCCACTGATGGCATACCGAGAGTCCATCGTGAAGATCGCCAGAAGGTACCCTTGGCAGCAGGTCGCTCGATACGACAGGAGGTTCCGCCAGGAGGCGGCAGGAAAGGCAGACGTCAGATGGGAGGACGAAAACATTTCACTTCTGCTGGACGTGGTACACACCGGGCAGACTGCCAGGGGGGAGCACAGGCAGGGTGCAGGCCGGTCCGATCCAGGCCCCAGGAGAGCAGCCGCCAGACGTAGGGGCGTCTGCTACCAGTATAGCAAGGGGGAGGACCGGTGCACATACGGGTCGAGCTGTAAGTTTGACCACCTGTGCTCCGTCTGCGGAGGGGATCACTCGGCGGCGGCGTGCCGAAGGGCCGGCGATCGGAAGTGATGGACATAGAACCGCACACAGCATCTCATCATGTACTGTATTTTCATGTCACGACTGCTTGACTGTATTATGTCTCGATTGTAGGATGTCGCGATTGTATCATGTGAAGTTTTGCCAACGGGGAAGCAGTGGGTGTGGGTAGTTGGTAGATAGGGCTGTGTGCGAGAGAAATGGGTGTAGGTACTCCCGAGGGTAGCGGGATAGGGTAGGTAGTAGACGGGTAGGGTTACTCAGGGGTACCGTGGACGCATGCACGTAGTTAAGGACCTGGGATGCACGCACGTAGTTAAGGACCTGGGATGCACGCACATAGTTAGGACCTGGGATGCACACACGTAGTTGAGGATCGGGGTGGATCAGTAGAGGGGTGCAAAGTGACGCTGGGTCTCGCTTTTGCAGGCTACTGTTTCACCAGGCAACTGCAGGAGCTTGAGCGGAGGTCCGAGGGCCCCAGGAGCAGGGCTCTGCCTGGGGCAGAGCAGGTGGTGACTCCGCTGATGTGGGAGAGGTGGCAGGAGGCCCTGGGCGACCACCCGGACGGAGAGTGGGTCGAGTTCCTGGTGACTGGGATCAAGGAAGGTTTCCGCCTGGGCCACGATCAGAGTCGAGTCGTGTTGCAGGAGAGGCGGGGAACCATGTACGAGGCCTCGCAACACGTGGAGGTGATCCGTGCGTACCTGGACAAGGAGTTGGAGGCCAATCGGATTTGGAAGGTGGACGAGGAGGGCGTCCAGTGTTCGCCGTTTGGCGTAATTCCCAAGAAAGGCAAGCCTGGCAAGTGGAGGTTGATAGTGGACTTGTCTGCGCCGGAGGCCCACAGCGTCAACGACGGGATTGACAGGAGGCTCGCCAGTGTGGCCTACATGTCTGTGGACGACGTGGTCAGGAGAGTGCTGGAGCTGGGTCCTGGAGCGAAAGTGGCAAAGGCAGACGTAAGGGCTGCTTACAGGAACGTCCCGGTGCATCCCAGGGACAGGTGGCTGCTTGGCATGAGGTGGGACGGAGAGACGTTCGTGGACGGAGCGCTGCCATTTGGACTCAGGTCGGCCCCGTTGCTGTTCACGGCACTGGGGGACGCCGTGGAATGGGTGGCGCAGAGGAAGGGCGCCCAGTGGATCAAACATTACATTGACGACTTCGTGATGGTTGGTCGAAGCGGAACGGATCAGTGCGAGAGGGCTCTCGCGGTGTTCAAGGAGACATGTGAATGGCTGGGGATGCCGCTGGACGAGGGCAAGGAGGAGGGCCCCAGCGAGGTGCTGACTTTCCTGGGGCTGGAGATTGATACGGTGGCAATGGAGGTGCGCTTGCCGCAGGACAAGCTCAAGGAGTTCAAGGCCCTGGTGAAGAGGTGGAGAGGAATGAAATCGTGCAGGAGGAGGGATCTGGAATCGCTGGTGGGTTCGCTCAACCACGCTTGCAAGGCGGTGAGGCCGGGCAGAGCGTTTAAGAGGAGGCTGCAGGACCTCTTGGCCTCCGTGAACAGGAACGGACGCAGGGTGAGGCTGAACGTCGAGGCGAGGGCAGACGTGGAATGGTGGTTCCAGTTCGGTTCACGATGGAACGGCACCTCGCTCATGAGATCGGTGGTGGCGATGGACGAGCCGAGGGAGGAGATGGTCTCTGACGCGTCTGGACGGTGGGGCTGCGGAGCGGCCTGGAGCGGCGAATGGTTCCAGATCCAGTGGGAATCCATACCGGGCACAGAGGAGTGGGGCATCATGCCAAAGGAGCTGCTGCCCATAGTGGTAGCAACGGCGGTGTGGGGCAGACGTTGGAGTGGGGGATCCGTCCTGGCCAGGTGCGACAACATGTCTGTGGTGGCGGCAGTGAGTGCGGGATGCTGCAAGGAGAGGAGGTCCATGCACCTGCTCAGGTGCCTGGCGTTCATCGAGGCGACTCTGGCGGTGACGGTGAAGGTCGTACACATTCGTGGGGTAGACAACGGGGTGGCGGATCACCTGTCGAGGGGACGCTTACAGAGTGCTTTGTCGTCCATGCAGGTGGCGGAGGTGGACCCAGTACCGATTCCGAAGGTGCTGATGGAGCTGCTGACCGCGGAGGCTCACTCGTGGTCAGAGCCGGAGTGGGGGAGGCTGTCGAGGCTGCTATCGACATGTCCATAGCAGCGCGGACAAGGCAGAGGTACGCCTCGGCGCGGAGGAGGTACGAGGCATGGTGTGGGGGGCTGGACGAAGAACCTCTACCTGTGACGGAGGAGAAGGCGGTGGCATACGTGGCGGTGCTGGCCAGGGACGGTTTGAAGGACACCACCATCAAGCACCACCTGGCGGCCTTGAGGATGGCCCATATCAAGGCGGGACTGCCGGCGCCGGACTGGGGGGCGATGTGCAAGCTGGCGCAGCTGAGGAAGTGGCTGGTGCGGATGGAGGTTGTTGGTGGGAAGGACGCCTTGGTGAGGGAGCCGGTAGAGTGGAGACACCTGGTGGCGATGAGGGACGCGTGGAGGAACAAGGGACTGAAAGGGAAGATGCTCTGGGCCGCGGCCTGCATGTGTTTCTTTGGCTGCCTGCGGGCGGGGGAAGCACTGGCACCAGAGTCAGGAGAATTTGACGAGAAGGCCCACCTGTCGTGGGAGGACGTGATGCTGGAAGGAGTGGAGAGTCCGAGATGGATCAAGGTCCGCATCAAGGAGTCCAAGACGGACAGGCTGAGAGTGGGAGCCTCGGTGACCATGCACAGGACGGGCATGGAGGTATGCCCAGTACGAGCGGTGCTGGAATACATGGCGTGCAGGAGGACGGGAGCAGGCCCCTTCTTCGTGAGCCAGAAAGGGGAAGGACTCACCAGACGCCAGTTCGTGGCAGAGGTGCGAGCGGCCTTGGAGGAGAGCAGCATACCAGCGACGGGTATTTCTGGGCACAGTTTCAGGATTGGTGCGGCCACGTCGGCGTCCAGGGGAGGTGCCACGGACGAGGAGGTGAAGGCGCTGGGTAGATGGGCCAGCAGGGAGTACCGTGGATACATCCGACTGGAGGGTGGCGCCCAGGCTGCGGCCGCCAAGAAATGGACCGAGACTGTGTCACAGGGTGGGGGGGGTTCAACATAGCCACTGTTCTTGTCATCATGTATGCCTATGTTCATTGTTCTGACTGTAATCCTAGTGATGAGTATGGCGGTGCGGGTAGGGAGTCTTGGTGAGTGTGTGTGTGCGTCGGAGCAGTCGGGGCTCTCCGAGGGGCGGTTGTTGGGGGTGTCAGTGGGGAAAGGTGCAGCTGACTCGAGGAGAAACGAGAGGCAGCTGACCAGGGCGAGTCTCAGGCAAGACCTGAGACGCGCAGACCCCAACAAGGCCTCGGCAGAGGCGCAGCCGGACCGCAGTGCCGGCACGCGCGCGACTGCAAATCTCCGGCACACACACGGTAAAGACAGGTGAAGGCCAACGGACTACACATATCTTTGTGGACAGGCACTTACGACCAATCCCTCAGCAGGTAACGGCAGGTCTAGCGCAGCGTACCGAGGTTACCGGCGGGTAAAGGGTGGTCGAAAGGAGGAGGGGCTGGGCGGTGCCCGGCCAGGGGTAAAGGGACGCCGACCGCATGCAGTGGGCTTCAATTGATGCACAGCAACAACAGGAGGGAGATGGAAAAGGGAAATAAGGATAAGACGACCAGAGGGCCCGGCAAGGCCACGGCCGGGACGCGGGCCCGCGAAGGACCCACCCACCACGCCCTACACCTGGAAGAGAAGATTGCTTGGCTAGGTAGGGTGGCTACTCGCATCTCCGGGTACCCTAGGTTGGCGTAGGGTAGCCCGTGACTGGTTTGTAGTCTTGCGCGTGAGGGGGAAAGGTGCAGCTGACTCGAGGAGAAACGAGAGGCAGCTGACCAGGGCGAGTCTCAGGCAAGACCTGAGACGCGCAGACCCCAACAAGGCCTCGGCAGAGGCGCAGCCGGACCGCAGTGCCGGCACGCGCGCGACTGCAAATCTCCGGCACACACACGGTAAAGACAGGTGAAGGCCAACGGACTACACATATCTTTGTGGACAGGCACTTACGACCAATCCCTCAGCAGGTAACCTCTGGCACCGCCGGTGTTTTCGACACTCTGGGTCTCTTCTCCCCTGCAATTGTGCCAGCCAGGACCCTCTTCCAAGACACTTGGAGATGTGCCCTACCTTGGGACAAACCTGTGCCTAACGACATCCAAGTGAAATGGGAGACCTGGGTGAATGACCTACCTGCCATTAACGAATTCGCGATCCCTCGCCGACTCACTCCATCCTCTTGCCAAGTTGTCTACACATCACTACATGGATTCTCCGACGCCTCTATGGTTGCCTATGGAGTATCCATCTATGTACGTTCTGTGCTCGACGACGGCTCAGTCTCTGTGACCTTGGTTGCAGGTAAAGCCAGAGTCTTGCCAGTTCGGCCAGTCACCATCCCGAAAGCAGAACTGTTGGGAGCACATCTGTTAGCCAAGATGCTGTCGCACACCGCAGATGTACTATCAATTCCTCTTGCTGACGTCTATGCGTGGACGGACAGTGAGATAGTGCTGTACTGGTTGCCAAAATACCCCTCCTCCCTGGACAGGTTTGTGGCCAATCGAGTGCACACCATTCAAGACCTCATCCCTCCTTCTGCCCTGCGACACGTCTCCTCAGCTCTCAACCCTGCTGACCTTGCCAGTCGTGGAATCCGTGCTCCGGACCTGGCTACCTCCACCTTGTGGTGGTCAGGACCCCCGTGGCTTGCTCTGCCTCCTGACAAGTGGCCTACTCACAAGCTCTCCAAACCGAAAGAAGCCTCTCAATGTCTCACTATCTCTACCTCCTATGCCATGAATTCTGAACAGTCTCGTGTCCTAGACGCTCTTTGGTCTAAGTTCTCATCGTACCATGCCTTGGTCAGGGCTGTTGCCCGGATTCGACAATTCCTCCGAAACTCACGTTCTTTGACCCCTGTCAAGATCGTCAACGACTCTCTTCTACCTGAAGAGATCTCCGACTCCAAAGCCTTGCTTTTCAAGCTAGCCCAACTCCAGTCTTACCCAGACGCCTTTCAAGCTATCACTAAGCAGAAATCCCTTCCCAAGAAACATCCTTTCCTACGTTTCATCCCTTCCTACACTGATGCTGGACATCTCCAAGGCTTATCAGGGTCACAGGGACGTTAGGCAATGGTCGGGCATAGAAATAATCTTTCTTCCAAGCATGTTGAGGAAGCTTATTGAAATATAAGTCCAAAATATGAATGTGGCACTTGTCACCTGCTTTTGAGTTTGAATAAATTGGAACGCGTTAGGCTTCTTGCTTGAAGTGGGCTAGACCTCCAGGATTGTTTTTTGATGAATTTTCCAGATATAGGTAATGCAAAGAAGGGGAGGTACCTTTAACTAGCTGAGATAGTTTCAGGTTACAGTGTTCTTGGCCTCCTCTTAAGCAGAAGTTTTTTTCCATTAAGATAAAAAACGGCTTGAAGAAGTGCTTTGGGATTTTTTGTCCCGATGACGTTTGTCTCCCACAATTTTATTTCGTCCTCTTTGGCAATGATTTCAGCATGTTTCGTGTCTTTTGCAACACCATCCTTTTGCAATTCTTTGAACAAATTGTCCAACACAGCATGAAGGGACTGGAACTTAATATTGTTCTTGTCCAGAAAGTTCGGAGCATGGGTATTGACCTGGCGAGCGTGGCGCAGTATACCAGATAGTAGCAGATAAATGGTTTTTGGTGGAAACAATTGACTGTTGCTTTTCCTAGTTTCTAATACATACCGCATCAGCCAGAAATTTACTTCCTCCTCACCATTAATGAACAAGTTTTCAGGAACATTTTCGTCTACAGAACGGCTGTTTCTGGCAAGTCTCCAACAATCAAAATTGTTCATAGCCCATTGAGTGGAATAGGTTGTAGTTTTAGGAACCTTTTTAACCCTTTCGTTCCCAATCCCGCTTTAACCCTCTCGTTCCCTAATTGTTTGGATGCGCGCGGAAAAATCTAATCTTCCACCGCGGAATAGTGCATTACCGTTTTATTTTAACTCGATGCTGGCTGGGAAAACCCCATAGCAACCATATATCACTAAATAGACCAACAGTTTGGGATTCCCCTCATTTTTTGATTGAGAAAATTGAATAATATTTAGGCCCTCTACTAATACTTTAAAAAAAATTTTTTTTCCCCAAAAAATTCCACTTTACCCATCAATAAAAATAAAAAAAAAAATAGAAATAAAATTGTTTGATGTATTGTATACCAATATTATATTAGTTCTACAATAAAATGTTGTTTGTTGTGTTTGGTGCTGATTGTGATCATGTAGGAGACATCTATGAGTGTCCACACGGAACATATGCCATCGGACGTCTAGCTCCACTACAAAACAATTTCATATACACAAAAACACGAACAACAAAGATATTTGTAATACAAACAACAAATTATTCATGATCCTATATAATTGCAACTTTATGATGTATTGTATGCGGTTTCATACAGGATTTTTGTTTGGAGGGGGGGGGTTGGGCTCCGAGTGTACTTCGCCACACCCATTTTTTGGAACCTACACTACTTTGATGCACATCTTTGCATAAGAGTCTATACTTCACACTGATGATCAGTGTTCGGTCCTATGCACTAAATGGCTCAGTTATGATAGGAACATAATGGGATACAATATCAGAATAAAAATAAATGCTTCCAAAATGTTTTCAACTCCCAAAATTCTAGGGGGAACCCAGGGCTAGCCTCCCACTGTATGAACCCCTGGTATGTATACTCCACACTGTCCATGAGATAAACAATCGTTGTATTGAGAAAGTGTAATTTGAAAATGAAAAGCAGTACAAGCACACACGTGGA
>WLWD01002775.1_pt1 | contig 36674 bp, 14 predicted proteins | sample 6712731 | NCBI WGS metagenome assembly WLWD01 (sample SAMN12718690, study PRJNA576275) | sponge metagenome | isolation source: marine sponge | host: Mycale hentscheli | place: New Zealand: South Island, Marlborough, Capsize Point | collected 2014-11-01 | reverse complement strand
AGTGAGTTCTTCACCTACTGTGCTGTGCTCTAGATGCTCGCTATGCTTGTGTTCTTCCACGTTGTCTAGGTTCCTCTAGGATTCCATTTCTTCTTTGTCAGTCTGTAAGTTTGGGAGTTCTTGGGATGAAATATACATTCTGTCTTAGCCTTTGGTTCAATTTGAAATGCAAGAAATGAAACTAGCTAACCAATAGACTTAAAACACAGCAAGAATCTGGGTAGAGATCTACTTTTTTCCGGACATAAACACATGAAGACATGCCCCCACCTACTCATTTAAATGAGCTGCCAAAGCTTCTATGCATTTCACTGAGAGTTTAATTTAAACATGGCTGCCAATTATATTGTTCCAACTATGACAAAAACAATACTACGGAGAAAAAACAACCAACAACACAAAACAACAGCTGTAACTCTTTCTGAGGTGCACCTCAGAAAGTGTTACAGATGAAGGATATGAGGCAAGCTGAAAGTTGTCTCTAGTTGAGGACATTTAGTGTTGTACTAAGGATTCCTACATAAACAGACTTCACTGGCATAAGATGGCTTTGCATGGAGGGAACTGACAACTGAAACTATGCGTGTAGTCTACTGAAAGCTGAAATTTTGCATGTGTATACAGATACTAATTCACAACCTACTGTGCCTGAGATAGTATACATAACTAACTGACCAGGGCTGTAGACAATGGAGGAGGTGGGGGGGGGGGGGGGGGGGGGGGTGGCATGGGGGCTCATAAATGAGGTACCTCTGAGTCAGCTACATTAAAATTATTCTTTGATAAATTTTATATTATTTACCAAATTCTCTATTTTGGTAGTTTAAGAAGATAGCTAGAAAAAGAAAATGGCATAGAAAAAGTGGGCACCTTTATTCCAATGTTTGCAGCCATAACTATCAACCATAATGAGCTCCCTCTTTGAAATTTCTGGCTATAGACACTACCTGCATAACTTGTGAGTCTCACTCCCTGCCCTTCAGAGCACTCTACCAAAACCAGCCCCCCTCCTCCCCCCTCCGTCCCTTTGGCTTAAAATTTGGGGGGAGGGGCAATCCTCCCCTCCCCCTATAGCCTCCCTATAGTCCAGTGGGAAATTGTACTTTTGATGCAATATTGTGACAGAATGGACCAAAGCATGAAAAGTGTTTGTTGATGGTATGTACAGCAATATTAGAAGGTGTGCCATCCAGATATACATTCCTTTACAAAAATATGTCTTACAAGAAACTTTGGTCAATATAATCGGCGATACCCGCAATTTTTTTAATTTGCGCGCCCAATACAATTATTATAGCGAGAAAAAAAAAACGGCAATATTACAGGTAGCTAGACTATTTAATAAAACTAGCTACCCTGATAGCTAGCCAGGTGTAGCAACTTTCAGAGAATTTATTTCAGTAGAATAAAACCATAATATTTCGGCGTTACTGAACTGAATGAGGGTGACTGAACAAGGAACTTTGTATAAACAGATGATACAGAACATGAGATCATTGTGTGGTGGGGCACAGCCCCTGGGAATGTTAGTTGGTGTTAGACAATTTCTGTGACATGTGAGTTATATTTGGGAGGTGTGAAGGTGCAGTCATAATTGAATGAGTGGCCCTCCAGAATGACTGCCACTAATTCAATTATGACTACACCTTCATACCTGGCTAGCTATCAGGTAGCTATATATATAGTTATATATATAGTTCTATTAACCCTTTGCGGACGAACGCGGGAGAGCAATTATGTTATTAAATACGCGCACGCCGTAAAACCAATTAGTTGCCCGAGACGACGACGTTTTACCAGTGGAGTTCGACACGTGGAAAAAGAAAACGGGCGAGTGTTTCTTTTGTGTTAGGCCTCAAATAATCGGCCTCTAGCGTTGTAGCTATGGTAATTCGTTAGTTTATAGTTTATAGAGTTGTTTTGAATACAAACTTAGTTGGAATTATCGAGGAGGCCATAGTTTGTTAGCTATTTTTTTAGCTTATATTTATGAAAGGAGAACTCACACCCAAGTGTAAGTTCTAGTTTTAGTTTGCTTATTTCTAGCTACTTTAGGCCTTTACTTCTTAGTAGATGTTCTATTTGAAAATAGCTAGACACAAAGTGTAGGAAAAATTTTTTTTTATTTAGTTGGTGCACTTGATATAAGTTATCCTTATTTTATAAGACTTATTTTGTAGAATAGAGATTGCAAAATGTATACTATGTAAGCTACTGAAAGTTTTAGCGCGCTACGCGCTCTGTAACTGTAATAACAGAGCAAAAAAGAGCTTGTCACAAATTCGTGACAGCCGTATTCTCTTGACGCACCCGGTGTTACACAGATTCGTGACCATCGTACGCGCGCGTTAAGTTACGGCGGTCACGAATGCGTGACGGTCGTACGCAAAGGGTTAAATAGTCTAGCTGCCTGTAAGATCAGGTGACTCCTAATCATTAACATTAAAGTATTAAACCACAATACATTATAATAAACAATTTATATTACATAATTAACTGTTAATCAAAATTTCACACTTTAAACAATTTTTTTGGCACCCCTTCTGATACTGTTATATATGCCAAACCGAACCTGCATACCAAGTTTCATGCTTTGGTCCAATCTGTCACAATATTTTTTCTTATCTGCTGGACTACTAGTTCTTATGCCAGTGCACTTGATATTTCAGCAACTGGTTATTTGTTCCAACTGCATAAAGACAACAGAGAGATGACAATGTACGTGTTTGCTAGTGGATGGCAGGTGTTGTGGAAACTGATTAGTGTAGTCCTATCAGAGCAAGTTGGAGTTCAGTTAATGCTACTCATTTATGCACAAGTTAGTAGACCGACTAGAACTATCAGATTACAGGGTATTAGTTTCTAGAATCAGTCCATCAAAAGATGATAGTCACATCAAGGCCGGCGCCTCCGCTACGGCTGCAACGGCTTTGGCCGTGCCACTTTTCAGAAATCAATATTTGGTAAAGAGCGTTACCCGGTAAAGTACAACCGCGATCGTTTGCTTTGTCACAACCGAATGGTTATACGAGTGTTTAGATGGCTTCTTTTGGTCAAAAATTTGTTCTACCTGATTTACCTCCAGTTCCTCACCATCCTGTAGTCTTTTGTTCTTGCAAAGAGACCATTTGGAAGGAAATCTGTAGTTTGGAGATCTTGTCAAGGTGCATGGTTCAAGCAGTGGCCTTTTCTCCACTATGATGAAGTTAATGATGTAGGATATTGCCATATCTGCATTACTGCCTTTAAAGAGAAGAAGATGAGAAGTAGCAGTGCTGATCCTTCCTTTATAAGTATCTCATTATACCTGTTATTTATTGTAGCTACCAATACAATTTCTTTAGGTTTCTAAAAGATTTAGTAACTGGAAAGATGGAACCAGTGTGTTACGAAGGCATGAACTCAGTTCAAGTCATAAAGAAGCTGTAGAAGTAACCATCACATTGCCTGCCAGTACAGGTAATATTGCTGAAATACTTTCGCGAGAAGTTATGAAGGAGAAAGAGCAGAATCGAAGTATGCTATTGAAGATCATATCTTCTGTTCGATTTTTAGCTAGATAAGGTTTACCACTGCGAGGTGATGGAAAAAAGAAGATGGTAATTTTATGCAAGTTCTGAAATTGAAGGGAGAGGATGACCCACCTATTAATGATTGGTTAAAAAAAAAATGAATAAATATACTTCACATGAAATACAAAATAGCATTTTAAAGGTTATGGCCACTTATATTTTGAGAGATATCTATGAAAGTATTAAATTATCACCATTTATTACCGTGATGATGGATGAGGCTACAGATATTTCCAATAAGGAACAAGCCACCATTGTAATACGTTCCCTTAACAATTTTGATGTAAACGAAGAATTTATTGGATTATTTGAAGTACCCTTTATTGATTCTAAAACCCTTGCCACTGTTTTAAAGGATTCTCTATGCAGGATGAACATTCCAATGGAACGAATCAGAGGGCAATGCTATGATGGAGCAAGCACAATGAGAGGAACAAGAGGAGGTGTGGCTAAGATTATTATGGATGAAGAACCGCGAGCCCTTTATAATCACTGTTATGGACACTCCATCAATCTGGCCATGAATGACGCAATTAAGTTTTCAAAGCCTGTTTGTAAGGCACTAGAACTACTCATGAAATTACAAAATTGATAAAATATTCACCACGTAGAGATGGAATATTTAGAGAGTTAAAACGAACACATGACCAGAATTCTGGTTTTCAGTCTCCAGAAATGAGACTGCTCTGCCCAACCAGATGGACTGTACGAGCAAATTCTCTTAAAAGTGTAATTGATAATTATGAAGCTTTGATGGATACTTGGGATGAAGCTCTGCTTGTTGTGCATGACAGTGAAATGAAAGCCAGAATTGGCGGTATTATCTCTCAAATGCAGAGTTTCAATTTTGCTTTTGGTACAATCCTTGGTGAACTTATTTTACGTCATTCAGATAACTTGAGTCGTACCATTCAAGCAAAATCAACTTCAGCATCTGAAGCTCAACAAATTGCTAAATTGGTAATTACTACAATGCAACAGATTCGTCAGGATAAGCAATATGATTTATTCTGGGAAAAACTCTTAAAGTTTACAGATATAATGGATATTTCACCTCCACATTTGCCACGAAGAAAAAGGATACCAGCAAGATTGGAAGATGGAAGTACCAGTGGTCACTATCCTGGGTCAGCAAAGGATTTTTATCGGCAACAATACTTTGAAGCATTAGACAATGCTATAAATTGCTTAATTCACAGATTTGATCAACCTGGATACAAAACTTATAGTAATTTAGAACAATTATTGATTAAGGCTAGTAAACAGAAAAATTTTGAAGATGAATTTCAGGTTGTTACTGATTTTTACAAAAATGATTTTAACAAAGATGTTTTAAGAGCTCAACTTATTACATTTGGTGTAGATTTCAATCCAAAATTACGAGCAGATCAAGAAGTAACCATTTTTGATATTAAAGATCATTTTACAACCTTATCAAGTTCTCATAGAAACCTTTTGAATGAAGTTATGAAGCTATTGCAGCTTATATTAATAATGCCTGCAACAAATTATTCATCAGAAAGATCTTTCAGTGCTCTAAGAAGAGTCAAAACTTATCTTAGGGGGACAATGCTCCAGGGAAGATTAAATAATTTAATGGTGCTCCATGTTCACCATCATCGTACAGATCTCCTCAATCTTAAAGAAGTGGCAAATGAATTTGTTTCAGACTGTGAACACAGACTGCGTATATTTGGAAGATTTTAACTAGTAAATGAAACACAATAGTATGACCACAAAATTCTAACTCTTGCATATCAGTAACTATAGCTAGCTATATCATACAGTAATTGAACATAATATTTTTCACATTAATAATTGGGTGTGGTCAGAGGGAGGAGTTTTGGCCTTACCACTTTCTGAGTGAAGACTCCGGGCCTGCATATGCAATTAAAGTATAGTAGCTGAGTGGCCATTTATGATGCACCACTACTAGTCAGTCACTCATGAATACATTAACTTAGTCACTCATAACTGGGCAATGACTTATCCAAATAGGGAGTTGAATCAATGGTAAGTGATTATAGCTACATATTCAGTAATAAGTGTTTAGGTAGAAGTAGCAATGTAAGTTTAATAAACACATTAAAGATAATCACTCTTACTCTCTTCCACAACTATGTTTGAGGTGTCTGTCTGTTTATCTGTCTGTCTGTCTGTCTGCCTGTCTGTTTGTCTTCCCTAGATTTTGAAGTTGTGGCACAAGCTATGATATGTAGCTAGTTGCCCATTACTTGGGCTGTTCCTCTTATGACCTGATGACTTCATCTAAGTACTATATAAACACAATGAATAAGATTTCATGTCACACGAGACACTAAACAATAATTATAATGGTTATAAATGTCCACGAAAACAACCTTTATTATACTACACTAGCAGGTACCCCGCCACATAGTGGCGCTTGACGTATTGCACAGTAAGAATGAACCCACCTCTCCTTTTCTTCAGCTCTTCTTCTTGAGTCATGGAGTCCAGTCCTCGTTTTCTTTGTTTATCTCTCCTGCTTCTGAATTTCCGTACTACTTTGAGAAACTGTTGTCTTCTATTTCATACTTTCGCCTTCCTTTTGGAAACTAACCTCCCGCGTTTACTAGTCAATTCCACCCAAATTTTAGCTACGATTATTCGCTCAACTTTTGCCTTCTCTTCTCTTCCATTTTAAATCTATGCTGCCTTACCTCGCCAATTCCACCCTCTTTTTACTTACGATTAATCGCCTTTTAGTTCTATTTCGTACCTTCGCCTTCTTTTTGGAACCTACGCTGCCTTCCATTGTCTATTGCATCCGCTTTTTATAGTTAACCAGCACTTTCTACTGAATATGACGACACTTTACCTACTACGACATGACGATGTTTTACCAAACTGTACAATTCTCATGAATTATTCTGTGGGCATACAAGAGCTGCCCACATTCAACAGGATGCAAGGAGAAGACAGGATGCAAGGAGAAGACAGAATGTAGGAGAAGGCAGAGTGCAAGGAGAACAGACTTACGTTTAGTATATTTTATGTTTCATGTCATTTACGTTAAGGAGTGTATCATTTAGAACATTAATGTTTAGTGCGCAGGTCACTTGTAGATTTAGTCACACGATTGCTGTATCATTCTTATTGGTCAGTGGCTAGTGGACCCATGTTCATAAGTCCCTACGCCACGTGTTGTAATTTAGTCCAGCATTTGTAACAATTTCGTTTGAGCAAAAGAGATAACTCTCGCGCTGAACTCTGGTGGCAGCGATATCTTGCTGCCCACCAGACTGTGGCACTCGCGCTATACGTAGGACGAGCGGAACAATCCCTAAGGCCCCACATATTCATTAATACACACCGTCGTCGTTGATTGCTGTCGTCGTCACTGACACACAAGCGTATTATTATATAGATTATTGCTATATAAATAGAGCATCCTGTTTATAGAATGAGAAGCATATCCCATTAATTAAAGGGGCGTGACATAGCTATTTAGGTTCAATATAGTTTCGTACATTCTAGATTAGGATTTTTAGTCCACATTATTATTATCTGGTCCACATTAGCATTATCTGGTCCACATTAGTATTATCTGGTCCACATTAGTTTTACCTGGTCCACATTAGTATTATCGGATCCACATTAGTATTATCTGGTCCATATATCTACTGCTGCTTCCATTATAATTACGTCATCTCCGTTTTCTGTTATCAAAGCAAACATTCATTTTATCTTGATGACTGCACATATTGTGTCTACTGGTTATTATGTTATAATTGCAGGGTTTTCCTCTTTAACTGGCTCACTTTTACATATGCATTTGACCATATCTTCCTAATATTTTTCGGCCTGTGGGCGTGTCATGCCAAGAAAGAAGTCATTCCAGTGATAGCAGTAAGTTCAGCATGTGTATGATTCATCATTCTATGTATAGTGGCAAGTGTGTTGTGGTTCAAGGTACACATTCTAATGCATTAGCAGTTACAGACAACTGAGACACTTTCAGAAAGAACGTAATGGAGGTTGTGAATGTACTTATGCTACTCACGCCTCTGATAGCCATTATAGCTATTTTCCGGGAGTGTTTTTACTGGACAGAGTTATTGCTGAGTAGCTGGAGACACTTAGCTTCACTATTTCAAATTATGAGTAAGATGATTATTTATTTTACTTTATTGTCTCCATAGTAACAGTAACTATTCCCCAAGTAAACATTGTCAGGAGGCATGTGTTCTGCATTGATCTCTCTATTTTTGTTTTTTGAAACTAAAATGAAAGACTTAGTATATCAGTAATATGTAAGTACTAGCAAGTATCCGGCCACACAGTGGCGCCTGACATACTAACTTGTAATGCAGTAGCATATATCCATGACTTCCGCTTCCACTCTCTTTTTCCCATCAGCCATCCCGGCCCTGTTTTTTTTAATTCCTCTTTTCAACTCATGGATTCCCTTCTCCTCCTTTGTCTATCTCTCCTGCTCCCCAGTGCCTCTTTCCTTTCTGTTTATTTCCTTTCAATTCTTCATTGAAGTAGTTACATCAGTCATCTTTTTCTCACCTGCTTCTATATTTTTATTAACCCTTGCATTCTCCTGTTTCTCTGCCTCTCTTATACTTGTTATGGTTAGCTACTGTAGATGTACTTTCTTTCCCAAGTCATTTCAGCACCCAGTGTTCAGTTTTATAGGATACAATAGGTTAATAAGGCACTTCAAGCTAGACTAAGCTATTAGGTCCCGACAGTTTAATAGTTAGTGTGCGCAGTCCGTAATCGGAGGTTGCTGGTTTGATCGAATCCCTAAATGCCTTTTCTCCCATTTCCCCCCCTAGTCAAACGCTTTTCCCATTCAGTTAATGATGATACTTACCAACTCCGATCGACTCGTGAATTATTTGTGAATACACACGTCGGTCGATTGTCATTACTGACACACAAGTGTATCATTATATAGGTTATAGAATCTAAACCTTTAAACAAATATTATTGTTGAAACCAATTTAAAAATATAGCTACTGCTGCCTATGGTTTTTTCGAATGACATTTTTTGACGAATTGAACCTAAAGTAACGGTTTTGTTTTCTAACATAGACAATTATGCCATTAGCAAAACAGGGTCGTAGGAACTGACTGCACTGCCTCTACAACCAGGTTGTACTTGCGAACAAGGTAATGACTACCATTTCCAGATATTGGACTTTTTGCCTGGGGCACTCATGATGTAAGGCTTCGTTGCACACATGATTAAAGAGTTAAAAGGCAAGACTAAGCTCTATAAGCAGTTTCTATTGCTTATGCATAAACTGTATAGCTATTGTAATTGTATAAAGCTTTGAATATCAGGCATTAAAATTAATTGTTTCTCCTTATACATTTTCATAATTATATTGCAACTATTAAGTTATGGTAATGGAATAAAGTGGGTGTGGTTTTAATGGCTGTACAGGTTTAAAATTGTTTCCTATGGCCTGTGCTGTAGCATCTTAGAAACTAGACCATTGAGAGAACTCATTTTGTTGGAGAAAATTTCAAACATGTTCGACAATTAGTATCAGTTACATAGAACAATTCCTTTCATTCTTCCAGAATAAAGTTAAAAGAGTAGGTATGTCTTTTTCAAGAAGCTAATAATGACTAGGATAAAGCTAGGTCTTTCGTCAAACTTGACTGATTATGCCATCTTGTTGTAGGTGGAACATAAAGCAAATCTTAATTTGTATTCTACCTGCTATTAACAATGTCACATTGTTTGTATTTTTGTTAGTATATTGGAGTCATTGTAATGAGTGCTTTTATGGATATCATTCTTCTGGGTCTGAAGTTTTCCACACAGCAAAACGCCAATGGTGGAGGTCGAAGTACGATCAAATGAGTTATCACTATCTCTTGTAATAAATCAAATTTGTATTAAAAATATCAATTTCTTTTTATTTGAATTTAGCAAGTTATTTATAAATTATCCTGCAGATACAAGTGAAAGGACTTGGCAGTTGTCCGCAGGGTGAGCTAGCAACTATGTCTCATTAGCTGACATTGTAGCATTTTGTGTTTCTTCTCGCAGAATGATGTTTATAAATTTCTTTTTTAAGGTAAGTTATGTAATACCAGAGCAGAGTACTATTAGTGTAACAAACACAGAGTGAGATGTACATGAAAGTATTGACATTATAGTCTTCTTTATTTGTGTTTGTGTCATTAACATTGTCCAGCCGATCTCTGTCTTGCTGGCTGTGGTCTCTATATACTTGAGAGCAGGAGGAAACCTAGGTTCTTTAACTGCACATAAAACTTCAGAAGGGAATGGTAAGTTGTTCAATTTGGTGAGTTCGCTCGTTTATTTGCTGTATCTTTGTCAATGCTAGCAGCAGGAGGAAAGGCGGAGCCGGACAATCACAAATATGATGAGATTTGAGGAGAAAGATAATTTGATGTTTTAGCTATATAAACACAGCGACATTAGTTTTGATTCCATAGCTCCACTGTTTAGTAATGTACTCACTAAAACAGTCGTACGTTAATAAATATACTCCTCATATTCTTTTTCACATTCTTTAATACCTGGTTAGCTATAGCTACCCATTCATTATTTGAATCACCAATGATGACTAACTGACTAAAACACGGACCGGAATAAATTCGCGAAAAACTCGCGCACAGCGAGCGCGCATGCCCGGACTTCGTGTAAACTATTCTCTCCACGTCCAACTTATTGATAACGATATTGGTACTACCCTGTTTCTTATTTGGTGGCAATGAGTGGAAGAGAAATATCTGTTACATGGCAAAGGTAAGAAAAAAATAGCTCAGACAGCACTAATAAATGGGAATTATTTTGTTGTCAGTGATGCTTCCATAACTACACTTTAATAAGCTTTGGTGAAATTATATAACCGTATTTAAAATAGTTGACAGTAGTACACAACCTCAACAGGATTATCTTAAAGAATTAATGTGTTGTATGCATTGTAATAGTATTCCATTACTTTATGCCATTGCCATAATAATAACAATGATAACACAACAATTACACTATTAGTAATAACACTTAATTACAACTATAACTATTATTGTTATTGTTATTGTGGTTATTATTATTATTTGTTATTATTATTATTATTATTATCATTATTATTATATTATTATTATTATATTATTATTATTGTCTTCATTATTATCTTTGATATTGTTATTATTATTATTATAACTATTAATATCATTATTATTATGAATTCCAGCTAATTAAAAAATATGCATCCCTCCTTTATTTTGAAGCGTAGACACATGAATGAATGAATTCTAGCTCATTTAAGAGTACACAACAGTTTCCCCTCCTTTATTTTGAAGTGTAGAAACATTGTGTTAACGAATTCCAGCTAATTAAACAGTACGCAATAGTTTTCCCTCCTTTATTTTGAACTATGTCTTAGTATATAAATTTTAGTCAAAGAAAGGGTTTTCAATGCTGTATTTGGAAACATGTCCTAGATATTGTGTATGAAAGGCCATAAGCCGGGTACTGATTTCACAATGAGGTGGTGGCCAATTTGGTCAATTTCCTAGAAAAGAACAAATTACAGCAACTCAGTACACAAACAAACTGGAAACAGGCTAAGAATAAGTCATGAAGACCATAACATAAGGAAAACAAAAACAATGTGAGGAAAACTTCGGGATAAAAAGAAGAAGAGTACTGTTTGCCATTGACACAGCTAAATTCAACTACACAGGATTTACAGTATACTGTCAAGTAATGCTAGATACTATCCTGAGGAATCACCTTCAATCAAGAAGTAATTTGGTATACACACATGCATTGATAGGAGCTAGAGTTTATTACTCTGCTATATCACAAGCAAAAATGATTATATAACACCAGTTTGTGTGTTGACACTCATATTAAACATAATTGATTAATAGTGAGCTATTCTGGAAGGCTTTTCTTTGTGCGACTACTTTTAAGTTTGAATGGAGAAGGAGCTTGGTCAAAGGGCGCACCGGGGATTCACCTTTTATACCCAGAATGTTGTAAACAAGGCCATAAGAGAACAACATTGAATTATAACTTCGAACTCCACGTTTAAGCCAGAACTCATCACATTGAACTGCTAAAATTATGTAGAAGGATACTTGAAATGGATTTCTTTAATGTGAATGTAGAGGCCTGCATGCCCCATATTATATATGGTAAATACATTATTAGTGAATGTTAGAAGTGTTCTCTCCCCCCCCCCCCCCCCCCCCCCCCCCTCCCCCTCCTCCTTTCCCCTCCCCTCATCCCTTCCCAAGACGTAAATTTTAAGGAAGAAAAAATTGCTAAGAATGGTGCCATTGTGAAGCAACTGCTCAGTTTTGAGTCATATGATTTTGGGCCACTTCTGATGCGATCCACCATCACAAACTATACGAGGGGAAACTGTCGTACACTCTTTAATTGATAAGGAGTCACTTCAGATGCGTCCACCATCACAAATTATATGAGGGGAAACTGTCGTACACTCTTTAATTGACAAGGAGTCACTTCAGATGCATACATCGTCACAAATTATGTGGGGAAACTGTTGTACATTCTATAATTAATAAAAAGTCACTTCAGATGCATGTACTGTCACATAATATACGAGGGGAAACTGCCATATACTATTTAATTAGCTAGAAATTTTATTAACATATATATGTTACAGACCAATTACAAACTTGGACTGTTTTAAAATGGTCCAGAACAGGCCAGACCATTTTAAAATGGGCCAGACCATTTCCAAACTTCAGGCTCATTTAAAACAGGCCAGACCATTAAAAAAAACAGGTCAGACCACTGGCCAGACTATTTTAGAACAGGCTGGTCAAACTATTCAAACCATTTCGAAGGGTGTCAAACCCTTTTTAAAAGAATCAGATCATTAAAATGAGTCAGATAGTAAACCTGGAAAAAAACAAAAATAACTGCTAAATGTAAATAGGGCAGTTGCCAAAGCAGACCCAAGACACAGAACTCTTGTGTGTTCATAAATATTTTTTCTGAATAGAACTATTAAAAAAAAATTGAAATAAAACAGATAGTCTTTTAAAAAGTTTGTTAATCTAAACTTCACTAATCCAAGCAATTTGGGCATGCCAATCCTATTAAGAACACACTTGATCGTTTGTGTGTGCTGCATCTGTCACTTGTCCATCTTCTTAAAAGAATGTAACATTCTTTTATTAACAAATTCAAACTATATTATAAATTACACAGAACACGTTAAATTAAAGGAAAAATACATTTTCTCTTTTTACTCTGTGTCATATTAGTATGAAGTCCTGTATTCACAAACCCTTGCAACTTGGGCTTCACCCTCGTGTCTTGGGATTTGTAATCACATACAAACTCAATATTGGTTATAACTTACACATAGTACTGGTAGCACAGCAGGGTATTCAATACATTTAGATCACGCATGAGTCAGTTAAAACAGTATGATAGTGTGTCTAATTTTTTTTGACAGTCATTTAAAAACCTTCACAAAAAAATTAGAAACTGCAATGTATTTTTTTAATGTAAAGTGCTTTACAGAGACAAAAAATGTGTTTGTGTTGTGCAGCTTGATAAGGATTGTACAATAAACTTGACCATAAATTAGTCATACCGCCCATGATAGCAGTAGTATAGTCTTAGTGTTTGCTGTTAGCTCTTGCAATACTGCTATATGATGCAGCAAGATTTAAGGACACAAATGCATGTAAATTAAAGCTCCATGTACTGGCATTGTGCACTTATTTCAGTTCAAATTCTAGGAACAGTGACATTATTTCTCAGAGGTGACAAGGCAACACATTTGTCAGAGTGATTTAGCGTCTGATCTCAATACTCTGGCTCTGGTGTGACGCTGCCTGACATGGCTACTACCATAGCTGTCTCCACGAATGTCACGTCACTGTCAGCTTTGTCTGAATCCACATCACGTGGTTGAACTTTGACACAAAGAACTGCATTCGTGGCTTCTCTGGTGGACTTTTTTCGATGCAGCATCGTGTGGAGTTTATTGTGGCATGTTCGGCAGGTGTACTTGGAGGGATAGTGCGTGTAGCCATGTCCTTCTCCTAGACAGTTAGTACACTATCGCTTCTCCCAAACAAACTTGTTTCTTTTGTCTACGTCATAGTGGGCGAAGGGTTGACACCGAACTAAGTTGTGCTTGTCTGTGCACAGGGGGCACTTGATAACTGGCGGCAATTTATTCGGCTTGCTCTTGGCTGGTGATGTGGAAGTGGTTCCAGAGGCGTCTGGTGCCATTTGTTTGACAAGGTTTCTGATGTATTCCTCGGCATCTTCTACTTCTTCAGGGGTCAACTGTGGTCAAACTCTCTGTGGTGATATACTAACACAATGTAAAATGCAAGATTTCTGAAGGGTACGCTTACTGTCTATTATATCCTACTATATTCGGCAAGAAGTCAAAATATCGGCTTAAGTTTTAATTAACAATATTATTGGTTGTAAGAACGAGAAAATTTGCTATTATTATAATTATTTCAGCCGAGAATGACTGAATCATTAACATAGTAATCATGCCACATCCTCATTCTGTTATGCCTACAGATAAATCATCTAAGGTACTTGGAAATGATTTGTATTAGAATTGTGGGTAGGGTATGGAGCTATTCTACAACTGTACATATATAGGCTAAAATACAAATAGAACAAAAAAAACAAACAAAAATAAAAACAGTCAACAGCGTAGACTAATATGTTATTTTGATCACTGCAAAAGAAAATTGGTGAGTGAACCACTATAAGGGATGTTTATGTCAATTATTTCAGCTGTCAATATTTCAGCTTTGTATTCGGTTGTAAACTATAATCACTTAAATGACAACATCTGGTACAATAAGCAAATGATAGGTAATGACAGGATTAACACAATAATAAAGAGGATGGCTGCAACTGCAGGATTGTCTGGGAAGAAAACAAACCATTCAGCAAGAAAAATGATGTGACTTGTCTCACAAAACATAATATACCAGAAACTCAAATTATTCAATTAACTGGACACAAAAATCTGCCAAGTCTCAACAATTATAAAAAGGCCTCACTAGAACAACAAAGGGGCCGGAGTACATTGTCAGGCTGGTTAGGGTATGGCCTGACCACTTTTTGGGGATGACATTACATATTCATGGAGAGAAAAAACAGATCTTGGAGTCATGTTTATAAACACTTTCATTGCAAACAATGATCATAATTATAAGATAGATTATGCGTTATTGTTACTTGCAGTGTAATTCTTTGTCATTTTATTAAACTGTCCAGTTAAAAGTGGCACATTTCATTACATATCTCTGTGTACTGGCCACACCCATGACCACACTTTTTCTTGGCCTGACCACTAAAATGGATCTTTCTCCAGCTCTGTATGCCTTGAGCTCATACAGGTAGCCTGAGCCTTCAATTTCTAGTATTTCATCAAGTGGTACTGCAAATCAAGACTTGACGACTCAGTCCCTGTTTGCTGGACCAATACTAATTGGTTATCAATCAATATTGGCTTCCCTACAGCAACACAGATACCAAGTTTCACAATGTCCATAGCATCTAAAGACACGCAATAATAATAGTGATAATTCACTAATAGATAAAAGAATAACACAAATAGATATGTCGAAATGATGTATTTTTATTTACTATGAAAATTTTATTATGAAAACAGAAAATTGGAATTAACCCCAAGGGGATGCAATAACACTTTTAGAATGCCAAAGGTGATGTAATGGTAAAATATTGGGGTAGTTTGATTTGTATTAATCTCTATGGGAGTACCTGAGTTCAGTACATGATAATAATAATTATTGTTACTATAATTGTGGGGCTGCCCACAAGAGGATGAAGAATAAAGAGATATTATCATATCACACATTGCATAATCACACCTGTAACTTACCTAACTGTTCTCTTAGCTAGTGCGTACTCTCACCTAATGAGCACAGTCTGTGCCTCATTTCTTTTTATGTTACACTTGTGGATGGATGGCCATATAATATTTAACTATCCCACCATATCTCCAATAAGTCTTTGGTTGTAGTTACCTTCACACATCTCATGCATGCTATTAATTAATTGCTCCTTTATATACATCTGAGCATTGGAGGAGTATTTGATTTAGTTACTGCTGAGGGTGCAGTATCAGCTATAATATAGATAGACTCTGGTGGCAGTTATGCATTTCTGAGGGCAGTCCAAGTAGCTATAAAAGCCTACATCCTCAAACTCAAAGGTGCCCCACAATTTTATTATTATTATCGTTATTATTTTATTGTTGTTATCATTTTATTATTATTTTTAATTTTGTTGTTATTATGGCAATGGTATCAACAAGAACAATTATACTTATATGATAGTATGCAAAACAACAATGGAATGCTAGTAAATAACGGCAATGTTTACAAAATGTTATGTTGATGCTGACAACAATAAATGAATGCTGTTTGGGCTATGTTTTGCTAAGTAATAAATCTTTCTCTTCAACTTATTGACACTGAAAGAGAAACAAAGAAATACTATAGCTCGATTATAGACTAATTTTACATGGAGTCCAGGCATGCGCACTTGCCGTGCGCGAGTTTTTTGTGAATTTAGTCCGGTCCGTGTTAGTCAGACTCGACATTTTACCGATCTGGATTGCTGCCACGGGCTACATAACCTAATTATTAAGAAAGAATGGCTCCAGCAGTACAAAAGAAAGTTGAGAAACTCTTACCAGTTCTGCTCGTATTAGTGAGTTCTTCACCTACTGTGCTGTGCTCTAGATGCTCGCTATGCTAGTGTTCTTCCACGTTGTCTAGGTTCCTCTAGGATTCCATTTCTTCTTTGTCAGTCTGTAAGTTTGGGAGTTCTTGGGATGAAATATACATTCTGTCTTAGCCTTTGGTTCAATTTGAACACAGCAAGAATCTGAGTAGAGATCCTAACAGGTTAAAGAAGATGAACACACTTTAACCCTTAAGCTACGAGTTCTTGGCATGGCGGTGTACTCCAATTATATCTAATGGATTGCTTACTTTTTTCCGGACATAAACACATGAAGACACGCCCCCACCCACTCATTTAAATGAGCTGCCAAAGCTTCTATGCATTTCACTGAGAGTTTAATTAAAACATGGCTGCCAATTATATTGTTCCAACTATGACAAAAACAATACTACGGAGAAAAAACAACCAACACACAAAACAACAGCTGTAACCCTTTCTGAGGTGAACCTCAGAAAGTGTTACAGATGAAGGATATGAGGCAAGCTGAAAGTTGTCTTTAGTTGAGGACATTTAGTGTTGTACTAAGGATTCCTACATAAACCGACTTCACTGGCATAAGATGGCTTTGCATGGAGGGAACTGACAACTGAAACTATGCGTGTAGTCTACTGAAAGCTGAAATTTTGCATGTGTATACAGATACTAATTCACAACCTACTGTGCCTGAGATAGTATACATAACTAACTGACCAGGGCTGTAGACAATGGAGGAGGTGGGGGGGGGGGGGGGGGGGGGGGGGGGGGGGGGCATGGGGGCTCATACATGAGGTACCTCTGAGTCAGCTACATTAAAATTATTCTTTGATAATTTTGTATTATTTACCAAATTCTCTATTTTGATAGTTTAAGAGAAGATAGCTAGAAAAAGAAAATGGCATAGAAAAAGTGGGCACCTTTATTCCAATGTTTGCAGCCATAACTATCAACCATAATGAGCTTCCTCTTTGAAATTTCTGGCTATAGACACATACCTGCATAACTTGTGAGCCTCACACCCTGCCCTTCAGAGCACTCTACCAAAACCAGCCCCCCTCCTCCCCCCTCCGTCCCTTTGGCTTAAAATTTGGGGGGGAGGGGCAATTCCCCCCTCCCCCTAGCCTCCCTATAGTCCAGTGGGAAATTGTACTTTTGATGCAATATTGTGACAGAATGGACCAAAGCATGAAACTTAGCACAGTGTTTGTTGAAGGTATGTACAGCAATATTAGAAGGGGTACCATCCAGATATACATTCCTTTACAAAAATATGTCTTACAAGAAACTTTGGTCAATATAATCGGCGATACCTGCGAATTTATTATTTGCGCGCCCAATACAATTATTATAGCGAAAATAAAAAACGGCGATATTACAGGCAGCTAGACTATTTAATAGAACTAGCTACCCTGATAGCTAGCCAGGTGTAGCAACTTTCAGAGAATTTATTTCAGTAGAATAAAACCATAATATTTCGGCGTTACTGAACTGAATGAGGGTGACTGAACAAGGAACTTTGTATAAACAGATGAAGAACATGAGATCATTGTGTGGTGGGGCACAGCCCCTGGGAATGTTAGTTGGTGTTGGACAATTTCTGTGACATGTGAGTTATATTTGGGAGGTGTGAAGGTGCAGTCATAATTGAATTAGTGGCCCTCCAGAATGACTGCCACTAATTCAATTATGACTACACCTTCACACCTGGCTAGCTATCAGGTAGCTATATAAATATAGTTATATATATAGTTCTATTAAATAGTCTAGCTGCCTGTAAGATCAGGTGACTCCTAATCATTAACATTAAAGTATTAAACCACAATACATTATAATAAACAATTTATATTACATAATTAACTGTTAATCAAAATTTCACACTTTAAACAATTTTTTTGGCACCCCTTCTGATACCGTTATATATGCCAAAACGAACCTGCATACCAAGTTTCATGCTTTGGTCCAATCTGTCACAATAATTTTTCTTATTTGCTGGACTACTAGTTCTTATGCCAGTGCACTTGATATTTCAGCAACTGGTTATTTGTTCCAACTGCATAAAGACAACAGAGAGATGACAATGTACGTGTTTGCTAGTGGATGGCAGGTGTTGTGGAAACTGATTAGTGTAGTCCTATCAGAGCAAGTTGGAGTTCAGCTAATGCTACTCATTTATGCACAAGTTAGTAGACCAACTAGAACTATCAGATTACAGGATATTAGTTTCTAGAATCAGTCCATCAAAAGATGATAGTCACATCAAGGCCGGCGCCTCCGCTACGGCTGCAACGGCTTTGGCCGTACCACTTTTCAGAAATCAATATTTGGTAAAGAACGTTACCCGGTAAAGTACAACCGCGATCGTTTGCTTTGTCACAACCGAATGGTTATACGAGTGTTTAGATGGCTTCTTTTGGTCAAAAATTTGTTCTACCTGATTTACCTCCAGTTCCTCACCATCCTGTAGAGTCTTTTGTTTTTTCAAAGAGACCATTTGGAAGGAAATCTGTAGTTTGGAGATCTTGTCAAGGTGCATGGTTCAAGCAGTGGCCTTTTCTCCACTATGATGAAGTTAATGATGTAGGATATTGCCATATCTGCATTACTGCCTTTAAAGAGAAGAAGATGAGAAGTAGCAGTGCTGATCCTTCCTTTGTAAGTAGCTCATTATACCTGTATTTATTGTAGCTACCAATACAATTTCTTTAGGTTTCTAAAGGATTTAGTAACTGGAAAGATGGAACCAGTGTGTTACGAAGGCATGAACTCAGTTCAAGTCATAAAGAAGCTGTAGAAGTAACCATCACATTGCCCGCCAGTACAGGTAATATTGCTGAAATACTTTCGCGAGAAGTTATGAAGGAGAAAGAGCAGAATTGAAGTATGCTATTGAGGATCATATCTTCTATTCGATTTTTAGCTAGACAAGGTTTACCACTGCAAGGTGATGGAAAAAAGAAGATGGTAATTTTATGCAAGTTCTTAAATTGAAGGGAGAGGATGACCCACCTATTAATGATTGGTTAAAAAAAAAATGAATAAATATACTTCACATGAAATACAAAATAGCATTTTAAAGGTTATGGCCACTTATATTTTGAGAGATATCTATGAAAGTATTAAATTATCACCATTTATTACCGTGATGATGAATGAGGCTACAGATATTTCCAATAAGAGTGCTCTAAGAAGAGTCAAAACTTATCTTAGGGGGACAATGCTCCAGGGAAGATTAAGTAATTTAATGGTGCTCCATGTTCACCATCATCGTACAGATCTCCTCAATCTTAAAGAAGTGGCAAATGAATTTGTTTCAGACTGTGAACACAGACTGCGTATATTTTGGAAGATTTTAACTAGTTAATGAAACACAATAGTATGACCACAAAATTCTAACTCTTGCATATCAGTAACTATAGCTAGCTATATCATACAGTAATTGAACATAATATTTTTCACATTAATAATTGGGTGTGGTCAGAGGGAGGAGTTTTGGCCTTACCACTTTCTGAGTGAAGGCTCCGGGCCTGCATATGCAATTAAAGTATAGTAGCTGAGTGGCCATTTATGATGCACCACTACTAGTCAGTCACTCATGAATACATTAACTTAGCCACTCATAACTGGGCAATGACTTTTCCAAATAGGGAGTTGAATCAATGGTAAGTGATTATAGCTACATATTCAGTAATAAGAGTTTAGGTAGAAGTAGCAATGTAAGTTTAATAAACACATTAAAGATAATCACTCTCACTCTCTTCCACAACTATGTTTGAGGTGTCTGTCTGTCTGTCTATCTGTCTGTCTACCTGTCTGTTTGTCTTCCCTAGAATTTGAAGTTGTGGCACAAGCTATGATATGTAGCTAGTTGCCCATTACTTGGGCTGTTCCTCTTATGACCTGATGACTTCATCTAAGTACTATATAAACACAATGAATAAGATTTCATGTCACACGAGACACTAAACAATATAATGGTTATAAATGTCCACGAAAACAACCTTTATTATACTACACTAGCAGGTACCCCGCCACATAGTGGCGCTTGACGTATTGCACAGTAAGAATGAACCCACCTCTCCTTTTCTTCAGCTCTTCTTCTTGAGTCATGGAGTCCAGTCCCCTTTTTCTTTGTCTATCTCTCCTGCTTCTGAATTTCCGTACTGCTTTGAGAAACTGTTGTCTTCTATTTCATACTTTCGCCTTCCTTTTGGAAACTAACCTCCCGCCTTTACTAGTCAATTCCACCCAAATTTTAGCTACAATTATTCGCTCAACTTTGCCTTCTCTTCTGTTCCATTTTAAATCTATGCTGCCTTACCTCGCCAATTCCACCCGCTTTTTACTTACGATTAATCGCCTTTTAGTTCTATTTCGTACCTTCGCCTTCTTTTTGGAACCTACGCTGCCTTCCATTGTCTATTGCACCCACATTTTATAGTTAACCAGCACTTTCTACTGAATATGACGACACTTTACCTACCATGACATGACGATGTTTTACCAAACTGTACAATTCTCATGAATTATTCATTAATACACACCGTCGTCGTTGATTGTTGTCGTCGTCACTGACACACAAGCGTATTATTATATAGATTATTGCTATATAAATAGAGGATCCTGTTTATAGAATGAGAAGCATATCCCATTAATTAAAGGGGCGTGACATAGCTATTTAGGTTCAATATAGTTTCGTACATTCTAGATTAGGATTTTCTAGTCCACATTATCATTATCTGGTCCACATTAGCATTATCTGGTCCACATTAGCATTATCTGGTCCACATTAGTATTATCTGGTCCACATTAGTATTATCTGGTCCACATTAGCATTATCTGGTTCACATTAGTATTATCTGGTCCACATTAGTATTATCTGGTCCACATTAGCATTATCTGGTCCACATTAGTATTATCTGGTCAACATTAGCATTATCTGGTCCACATTAGTATTATCTGGTCCACACTAGTATTATCTGGTCTACATTAGTTTTATCTGGTCCACATTAGTATTATGTGGTCCACATTAGCATTATCAGGTCCACATTAGTATTATCTGGTCCACATTAGCATTATGTGGTCCACATTAGTATTATCTGGTCCACATTAGTATTATCTGGTCCACATTAGTATTATCTGGTCCACATTAGTATTATCTGGTCCACATTAGTATTATCTGGTCCACATTAGTATTATCTGATCCACATTAGTATTATCTGGTCCATATATTTACTGCTGCTTCCATTATAATTACGTCATCTCCGTTTTCTGTTACCAAAGCAAACATTCATTTTATATTGATGACTGCACATATTGTGTCTACTGGCTATTATGTTATAATTGCAGGGTTTTCCTCTTTAACTGGCTCACTTTTACATATGCATTTGACCACATCTTCCTAATATTTTTCGGCCTGTGGGCGTGTCATGCCAAGAAAGAAGTCATTCCAGTGATAGCAGTAAGTTCAGTATGTGTATGATTCATCATTCTATGTATAGTGGCAAGTGTGTTGTGGTTCAAGGTACACATTCTAATGCATTAGCTGTTACAGACAACTGAGACACTTTCAGAAAGAACGTAATGGAGGTTGTGAATGTACTTATGCTACTCACGCCTCTGATAGCCATTATAGCTATTTTCCGGGAGTGTTTTTACAGGACAGAGTTATTGCTGAGTAGCTGGAGACACTTAGCTTCACTATTTCAAATTATGAGTAAGATGATTATTTATTTTACTTTATTGTCTCCATAGTAACAGTAACCTTTCCCCAAGTAAACATTGTCAGGAGGCATGTGTTCTGCATTGATCTCTCTATTTTTGTTTTTTGAAACTAATGAAAGACTTAGTATATCAGTAATATGTAAGTACTAGCAAGTATCCGGCCACACAGTGTCGCCTGACATACTAACTTGTAATGCAGTAGCATAAGGTAGTTTTATCCATGACTTCCTCTTTCACTCTCTTTTTCCCCACAGCCATCCCGGCCCTGTTTTTTTAATTCCTCTTTTCAACTCATGGATTCCCTTCTCCTCCTTTGTCTATCTCTCCTGCTTCCCAGTGCCTCTTTCCTTTCTGTTTATTTCCTTTCAATTCTTCATTGAAGTAGTTACATCAGTCATCTTTTTCTCACCTGCTTCTATATTTTTATTAACCCTTGCATTCTCCTGCTTCTCTGCCTCTCTTATACTTGTTATGGTTAGCTACTGTAGATGTACTTTCTTTCCCAAGTCATTTCAGCACCCAGTGTTCAGTTTCATAGGATACAATAGGTTAATAAGGCACTTCAAGCTAGACTAAGCTATTAGGTCCCGACAGTTTAATAGTTAGTGTGCACAGTCCGCAATCGGAGGTTGCTGGTTTGATCGAATCCCAAAATGCCTTTTCTCCCATTTTCCCCCCTAGTCAAACGCTTTTCCCATTCAGTTAATGATGATACTTACCAACTCAGATCAAATCATGAATTATTCGTGAATACACACGTCGGTCGATTGTCATTACTGACACACAAGTGTATCATTATATAGGTTATAGAATCTAAACCTTTAAACAAATATTATTGTTGAAACCAATTAAAAAATATAGTTACTGCTGCCTATGGTTTTTTCGAATGACATTTTTTGACGAATTGAACCTAAAGTAACTGTTTTGTTTTTAACATACACAATTATGCCATTAGCAAAACAGGGTCGTAGGAACTGACTGCACTGCCTCTACAGCCAGGTTGTACATGCGAACAAGGTAATGACTACCATTTCCAGATATTGGACTTTTTGCCTGGGGCACTCATGATGTCAGACTTTGTTACACACATGATTAAAGAGTTAAAAGGCAAGACTAAGCTCTATAAGCAGTTTCTATTGCTTATGCATAAACTGTATCTATTGTAATTGAACAAACCTTTGAATATCAGGCATTAAAAAAAAAAACACTTTGTGCTTATGACACACATTTATCATGGTATATTTGTTGTAACACTGCTGTTGATTTACCAGAATTTTTTTTGCAACTTACCAATGTATAGCTACGTTCACCAACAACTTTGCTTAAAAATGGTTTACTTGCACTCACATGCTCAAGAATGCTACAATAATACCATCTTAAAACTTTGCATAGAAGAGTTTGTAGCTTATAGAGACTGCAGAAGGAATATCTTCGAACAATTAATTTTTTCTCCTTATACATTTTCATAATTATATTGCAACTATTAAGTTATGTTAATGGAATAAAGTGGGTGTGGTTTCAATGGCTGTACAGGTTTAAAATTGTTTCCTATGGCCTGTGCTGTAGCATCTTAGAAACTAGACCATTGAGAGAACTCATTTTGTTGGAGAAAATTTCAAACATGTTGGACAATTAGTATCAGTTACATAGAACAATTCCTTTAATTCTTCCAGAATAAAGTTAAAAGAGTAGGTATGTCTTCTTCAAGAAGCTAATAATGACTAGGATAAAGCTAGGTCTTTCGTCAAACTTGACTGATTATGCCATCTTGTTGTAGGTGGAACATAAAGCAAATCTTAATTTGTATTCTACCTGCTATTAACAATGTCACATTGTTTGTATTTTTGTTAGTATATTGGAGTCATTGTAATGAGTGCTTTTATGGATATCATTCTTCTGGGTCTGAAGTTTTCCACACAGCAAGACGCCAATGGTAGAGGTCGAAGTACGATCAAATGAGTTATCACTATCTCTTGTAATAAATCAAATTTGTATTAAAAATATCAAATTCTTTTTATTTGAATTTAGCAAGTTATTTATTTTATCCTGCAGATACAAGTGAAAGGACATGGCAGTTGTCCGCAGGGTGAGCTAGCAACTATGTCTCATTAGCTGACATTGTAGCATTTTGTGTTTCTTCTCGCAGAATGATGTTTATAAATTTCTTTTTTAAGGTAAGTTATGTATTACCAGAGCAGAGTACTATTAGTGTAACAAACACAGAGTGAGATGGACATGAAAGTATTGCAGAATGTTTGACATTATAGTCTTCTTTATTTGTGTTGTTTCATTAACATTGTCCAGCCGATCTCTGTCTTGCTGGCTGTGGTCTCTATATACTTGAGAGCAGGAGGAAACCTAGGTTCTTTAACTGCACATAAAACTTCAGAAGGGAATGGTAAGTTGTTCAATTTGGTGAGTTCGCTCGTTTATTTGCTGTATTTTTGTCAAAGCTAGCAGCAGAAGGAAGAGCGGAGCCGGACAATCACAATTATGATGAGGCTTGAGGAGAAAGATAATTTGATGTTTTAGCTATATAAACACAGCGACATTAGTTTTGATTCCATAGCTACACCGTTTAGTAATGTACTCACTAGAACATTTTGTACGTTTGTTCTAATATTCATTGTGTTTATAAGAAGCATTTATATAAAAATATATATGCTCGTCATATTCTTGTTCACATTCTTTAATACCTGGTTAGCTATAGCTACCCATACATTATTTGAATCACCAATGATGACACAGTGTGGTTGAAACACTGGCAGTTCACACTGGCCATCTAATCATACTAGTTCAAAGTGAAGGTTAGCCTCATACTCTATCTGGGAAGCTAGCTGGTTAAACTAAGGCTATGGAAGAGTATGAGAGATAGATTTCAGTTACAAAGTGTAAGGACAAACTGGACAAAATAAAAATGAATGGTATAATATTATGACTGGTGTGTGTGTACCTAAGTTATGACCAATAAGTTAATTCTGGTGGTGGCTACTACTGGTAGATAGTGGATGGTGTCGGTGCTGTGGATGGTGTCGCTGCTGTGGATGGTGTCGCTGCTGTGGATGGTGTCACTACTGTGGATGGTATCGCTGCTGTGGATGGTGTCACTGCTGTGGATGGTATCACTGCTGTGGATGGTGTCACTGCTGTGGATAGTATCACTGCTGTGGATGGTGTTACTGCTGTGGATGGTATCGCTGCTGTGGATGGTGTCACTGCTGTGGATGGTGTCACTGCTGTCAATGGTGTCACTGCTGTGGATGGTGTCGCTGCTGTGGATGGTGTCACTGCTGTGGATGGTGTCACTGCTGTGGATGTCGCTGTGGATGGTGTCACTGCTGTGGATGGTGTCACTGCTGCTGTGGATGGTGTCGCTGCTGTGGATGGTGTCGCTGCAGTGGATGGTGTCACTGCTGTGGATGGTGTCGCTGCTGTGGATGGTGTCACTGCTGTGGATGGTGTCACTGCTGTGGATGGTGTCACTGCTGTGGATGGTGTCACTGCTGTGGATGGTGTCTGTGGTGTAATGGATGTTCGGGACTAGAAGAATCTCCGAACAGGAAAAAGGACTTGAACAATCTTATTCATAAACTCGTTCATACCTGTTCACACTTATTCATCAAATTACTCTATCTACCTTATCTGTTTATTTTATGTATAATGATATTCATGCTCTTCCCTAAAACCACTCTAACTTGTACCATGTCGTGCTCATATAATGTGTTGTAAAATGTCTTGTTGAATTGGTTCATTGTAAGTCAAACTTGGTGATAGAGCAGACCGCGTTACCTGCGAGTGGCTTGTTGTTGAGTTGAGATCTACCACGCCGGCAAAGTATCCGGTTGCTCACCTCACACTAGCCGCGGGGCGTTAACTTGCTTAGCTAAGGGCAGCTTATAGTGAACCCTGGTCCTTCGTAATTTCCGGGACTACGACTAGAGGAAGTTACGCGCCTCCTGTTCATGGTCCTTCGAGCCGGATACTTCGCAGGAAGACGACTCCGACATCGCTCTCTTCTGTGGCTCCGAAGACGACTCTGCAGCAGCTCCAAAGACTGCGCATCTACTGCAGCTCCGACGACCTCGACGTCATCTGCAACATCTGTGGCTCATATCGGCTGTGCACGGTTGCGATTCTTTCCAAGTTTGAGGCAAAATTTTAAGATTTCACAATCAATAGATTTCACCATTGCCTCAGCTTGGGGGAATTCAAAACTTAGCATTGCTTGATTGAGTCCTTCTCTGTCAACTCAGTACACTTCAGAGTTCTTTTCACAGTAGTCCAGACTGTGAAATACTCATCTCATATATTCGACTTCCAACAACTGGAAGAAGACCCTACTCCAAATACAAGTTCTTCTCAAGACTCTACACAAAATGGACGAAATTGCTGGCATCAATGAAATTACCAAGCTGGAAGTAGTCAAAGCCAAACGGTCATGCAGACGTGGGCGCATCACCCGATTGAAGACCAAGCTAGATAAATTTCTCTCCCAACCACTCAGTTCCCTAAATTCCAAGGAACTTAAAGATTGTAAGGAAGATCTCTCTCGGGAAATCAAGATACATGTGGCATTGCAGAACCGTTATGAAATACTACTCCAAGACAAGGTACTCACTGAGACCGAGATTGAAGAAGAGGAAAATGCTGCTGAGGACACAAAGGATTTCCACAGAGTTCTTATGCGTCAAGCTGAAGCATTACGAACCAAGTTTTCACACTACTCCGAAGCTCTCTTGATTCAGACGGAGTATGACAGCTTTCTAGAGCTCAGCAATCCTGACTTGCCCGAGTTCGAAAAAGACGTCTCTAGGATCCAGAAGAAACTCAGCACCTTCCTACAGCAGACATCACCTCTAGCTGATGACACGGAACTGGCTCCATTTCGAGAAGCATGCAAGTTGAAACTGAATGAGAGCTACAGAACACTGACTCGCTCTCAAGAAAGAAGAGCAGAAGCAAGGAAGAAGAAATCTCCTGAAGCAGACAAATCAGAAGGAGAAAGAACCATCTTCCAGGAACGGACAAGACTGGATCTGGAAATGCCCACCTTCTCCGGCAAGCCACTTGAATGGAGACCTTTCTTCAAGCTGTTCTCCTCAACACTTGAGACTCGAGGCAAGCGTCTCAGTGACCAAGAAAGAATCTGCCTACTGTTGAAAGCCATGAAGGATGAGAACGCTCGACAAGTGGTCCTTCTACACTCGCAAGGAGATGATGGCTACACCAAGGCAATTGAGGCTCTGGTGAATAATTTCGGAAGTCCCTCGATAATATTTCCTCATCACGTTCGACGTACAACTGCTCGTGAATCCATTGACTTCAGCAAAGATGGCTTCACTAAACTGCGACAACGCTTCCTTCTACCCTATCAAGCTATGAAGGAGATGAAGGTAGCCACTCTTTCTCAGTACCTCACTGCTCTTTGGCATATGAAGACTTCACTCCTAGGATGAAGGAAGAGTGGACTAAACATATAGCTGACAAATCCGAGTTACCGACACTAGAGGATCTCTTCGCCTACACGGAACCCCTCGAATACAAGATGGCCAATATCCACATTGCCTCATCCTCCACAACCGAGAAATCGTTTTCTCCTCGCAAACCTGCAACCAATTGGTCAACATCATCTAAGCCCTCTGCCATGAGCCTCATGGTCTTCATCGTTGTCCTGTATTCCTGGGCTACGACATTCCCAAGCGGATCAAGTACATGAAGGAAAAGAAAGGCTGCACAAATTGCCTGAGTCTCTCTCACTCCTGTTCCAGCTGCCCCTCTTCATACACATGTAAAAGATGCAGTCAGAAACACAACACTATGCTGCACAAGGAAGATACTGGTACTTCAACATCAATACCGACAGTCCCTGGATCATCTATGCTGTCTGTGGTAGATTCTACTGCTCCGTCCATCCCATCTCCAGAAGCACCACCAGTGATAGCTTTCCTCCACACTGCTCTTGTCAAGGCCAAGAATGGGAATCGAGAATGCCATGCTCGGATTGCTCTGGATACTGGATCATCCTCCTCATTAATAACTGAAGCGCTCGCTTCGCAACTCAAGCTGAAGCGTTATCCACAACGACTCAGTCTCACAGGAGCCTACGGTGGTGGTCTCAGCAAGCATTACGTCAAGCTCGACTTTCAGTCTCTCCATGATGAGTCTCAGCAAGTGACGATCAAGCTCTCAGTGGTTTCCAGATTGCCAAATGCCTATCCTCCCAATCGCAAAGACGACATAGCAGCTGTTCCTCATCTCAAGGATCTGACCTTAGCTGACCCCGCCTTTGGAGGACCCCTGGACGCTCTCATAGGAAGTCTGGATTATGGCAAATGCATCCTAGGATCCTTAACATATCACGTCGCCTCAGCCATTGCTGTTCAGCCTACTCTCTTCGGATGGACAGTGACGGGTCCAATGGACTACGAACCACCCTCCTCCTCGGTGTTGAAGATACAGACTGCTGAGGACAATCTACAACAAGACCTCCAACTCCTCTGGGCTATAGACAAGACTCTGGAGACACCGACCTTCAATGCTGTGGATGAGGCAGCAGTGTACCACTTTTCTGACACTCACTCCATTGAAGAAGACGGAAGGTACAAGGTCCGCCTGTCTCGCATCACCAATCCACCTGAACTAGGACAATCTCGACACCTCGCCCTCAAACGCCTGCAGCAGAATGAGAAATCCTTAGCCAAGAAGGGAAAACTCAACGAGTTCAATTCAGCTCTGCGAGAATACCTACAGTTGGGTCATGCTGAGGAAGTCACTGCATCCGAGCTCCCACTCACTCACTATTACCTTCCTGTGCATGGAGTTTTTAAGAACTCCTCCACAACCACCAAAGTTCGTCCAGTGTTTGACGCATCTGCCAAGTCCAGTACCGGCGTTTCATTGAACGATCTTCTCCACACTGGTCCAAATCTCTACCCGTTGCTTTCCGACATTCTACTTCGTTTCCAACTGCACCAAATTGGATACTCCGCCGACATCTCAAAGATGTTTCGTGAAGTTTTGCTTCATGAGGATGAGAGAGATCTTCATCGATTTCTTCTTCGAACATCTGAAGGTGCCATCATGGATTGTCGTATGAAGCGTTTGACGTTTGGGGTACGTCCTTCTCCATTTCTAGCCACCCAAGTAATCAGACATCTTGCTCGACAATATCAAGACACTCATCCAAAAGCCAGTCGTGCAGTACTTCGAGACTTCTATGTCGATGACTATGTCTCTGGAGCAGACACTGTCGAGGAAGCCAAGGAAATCAGAAGTCAACTCTGTGATCTACTCAAGCTTGCAGGCATGAACCTGAGGAAATGGAGAACCAGTGATGAAGTCTTTCGCAAATCTATCCCTGCTGAGCTCGTGGAGATGGAGGATCTGGCTCTAACTCTCTCCAACCGATCATTGAAAACCCTGGGTATTCATTGGAACATCATCAAAGATGAACTTCATGTTTCCACTCCTGAAGTAGATCCAGACTCTTCTCCAACCAAACGCATTGTGGCATCCATCTCCGCTAAAGTGTTTGATACACTGGGACTCTTCTCACCATCAACCATCACAGCCAAGATTCTTCTCCAGAAGTTATGGAAGAGACAAGTCAGCTGGGATCAGCCCATCCCAGAAGAACTACAACATTCTTGGAAAACCTGGCTTGCTGATCTACCTCTTATCACCTCTCGACCGATCTCACGAAGATATTCACTCAACCCTAGTCCAGTACTCTTTCGTTCGCTGCATGGATTCTCGGACGCATCTGATCTCGCTTATGGTGCTGTTGTGTACTTGCGACAAGTTCATGAAGACACATCTATCTCCGTTTCTCTGGTGATGTCCAAAGCAAGAGTCTCTCCTCTCAAGCCATTGACCACTCCTAGAGCCGAGCTAGTGGCAGCCTATCTCTTGGCCAAACTTCTCAGCTACATCTCCGACCTTCTCAATATTTCAGATCTCTTCGCCTGGACAGACTCATCTATTGTTCTGTGCTGGCTGAGGAAACTACCTTCCACACTCAACACGTTTGTGGCTCATCGTGTGTCAGCCATTCAGGATCTAATACCGATATCAAAATGGCATCATGTCTCAACCTCTCATAATCCTGCCGACTTGCTCAGTCGCGGTCTACCTGCTGTTCAACTCCTGACCACCGATCTGTGGTGGGAAGGACCTCCGTGGTTAAAGTTATCTCCGGAAGAATGGCCACAACTCCAGTTTGTGATTCCACGCAGCATCCCAGAAACGAAATCAGTTGTTCTTCTCAGTTCACCTCCTCAAGAACGCTTCCAACTATGGAAGAAATACTCTTCATTTCATCACTTAGTCCGTGTTGTTGCTTGGATTCGAAGATTCTACTCCAATCTCAAACTTTCCTCTCACTCTCGGAAAAAATCAGCCATTCTCTCCACTCAGGAAACTTTGGCAGCCAAGAACCAATTACTACTCCTAGCACAAACCCAAAGCTTTGGAGATTTGGTGTCCAACTATCGACAAGGACGGTGTCCTCCTAAACTTCACTTTCTCTCTCGATATGCTCTCTCCATTGATCCGGATGGAATTCTCAAAGCTAGTGGTAGAGTTCGTGACCCTCAAGATCTCAAGCTCGCCAGACAGCGCATTCCACTCTCTCTCAACTCTGACATAACCTCTCTGATGATTCGAACTCTTCACCTCACTTATCAGCATGCCGGAGTGTCCACATTAATGTCTATCATCGGAGAAACATATCACATCCCTGGACTCAGGAATGAGCTGAAGAAGATCAGTCGACAATGCGCCATATGCCAGAGAGCTTATGCACGTCCTACCCATCAGCAAATGGGGCTCTTGCCCTCTTCCAGGACCACTCCATCGCACCCTTTTGAACATACAGGCATGGACTTCGCGGGACCCTTCCTAGTACGCCAGGGACACACTCGTCGACCAGTCCTGCTCAAAACATATGCCTGCCTCTTTGTTTGCTTTTCAACGACAGCGACTCATATTGAGCTCTGCGCCGACCTCACTACCGAGGAGTTTCTAGCTGCATTCAAGAGGTTCTGTGCTCGTCGAGGAACCCCCACACACTTGTACTCAGACAACGGGTCAAACTTTCTGGGTGCTCGGAATGAGTTACAAGATATACAACGGCTACACTCTATGGCCAAGGAACCATTCACTCAACTCTGCTCTGAGACTTCCATCTCATGGCACTTCATTCCACCCAGGACTCCCCACTTTGGAGGTCTCTGGGAATCCGGAGTGAAATCCATGAAGTTGCTTCTCCGCAAAGTCATCTCACCTCATTCTCTTCGCTTCCACGAGTTGAGTACTATTCTTACAGAAGTCGAAGCAGTCCTGAATTCTCGACCCCTGAAGTCGATGACTTCGACAGATCCAAACGACATCGTTTTAACCCCAGGACACTTCCTGATAGGTCGACTGCTCAAATCTCCACCAACAGCACAAGCCAGTCAAGCAAAGATTAGCTCACTGAGGAGATGGAAGCTAATCCAGAGATTGCAGCAGGACTTATGGCAATTATGGCAAGCTACACATATCCAATCACTGGAATCCCGGAACAAGTGGAACACGATCGAACCAGACTTCAATGTTGGAGACTTAGCCTATCTGAAGGACGAGACTTTAGGCTATCGGGATTGGCCCATCGCCAGAGTGACGTCAGTTTACCCAGGAGATGATGGCCACGTCCGGGCTGTAGATGTCCAGTGCAAGGGAAAAGTCTATCGCCGACCTACACATAAGCTAATTCGTCTCTACATAGATGATCAGCCTTCTGCCCCCCCGCCCCAGGATGTTCGGGACTAGAAGAATCTCCGAACAGGAAAAAGGACTTGAACAATCTTATTCATAAACTCGTTCATACCTGTTCACACTTATTCATCAAATTACTCTATCTACCTTACCTGTTTATTTTATGTATAATGATATTCATGCTCTTCCCTAAAACCACTCTAACTTGTACCATGTCGTGCTCATATAATGTGTTGTAAAATGTCTTGTTGAATTGGTTCATTGTAAGTCAAACTTGGTGATAGAGCAGACCGCGTTACCTGCGAGTGGCTTGTTGTTGAGTTGAGATCTACCACGCCGGCAAAGTATCCGGTTGCTCACCTCACACTAGCCGCGGGGCGTTAACTTGCTTAGCTAAGGGCAGCTTATAGTGAACCCTGGTCCTTCGTAATTTCCGGGACTACGACTAGAGGAAGTTACGCGCCTCCTGTTCAATGGACACCAACATTAATTAACTGTTTAAGTTCCACCCATACATTGACTCTGATGTACTTCCCATGTCCTTCCTCAGTAATTATTTAATTATCTACTCTCCTATTTATCAATTATATCATTACTTACTTTGCATTCATCAATTAGGTAATTATTTAATTAACTAGTTTATTTATGTTTCTTTTTCTCATGCACCCTTATTCATTTGTGATAGCTGGTTTTCTATATATTGGCTGGCTAAGTATCATTCTGGGAGTCTTTGCTGTATCTCATATTAACCTATGACACTAACTGAACCAAGAATTAACCTCTCTCGGGCTCAGGGAAGCTTAACTCCTGGTGGCAGCGACGTGCCTAGAACAGATTAATCTCGATTCTGGGGAACTTATTCTAGCCTTCCTTAGCCAGAAGGTCAAGAAGCTCCTGGGAACTATAATCTCCCACACGTGGTGGCAGCGGTAACTCTGGAACTCTCCTTCTTCATCAGCCATCTTGCCAGCCTCTCTCCACTTCTACCATATCAGCTAAATTTCATATCCTTTACTTGTTTATTTGTACATGCTAAGAATTGTGATTGTTTTAGTCAATTATTTCCTTCAGTGTCACTGCTGTGGATGGTGTCGCTGCTGTGGATGGTGTCACTGCTGTGGATGGTGTCACTGCTGTGGATGGTGTCACTGCTGTGTGTGGTGGGATGGCGTGGACGAGTCCAGTAGGCTGCCACCAGGGTTGTACACTCGGTCAGTTTAGCTACCCGAGGCGATCAAGCCTTCTAATCCCCAAGGTTCAATTCGGATAGATTGGACGAGGGTTTATGCTTAACGTAAATCGAGCACGAGTACAACTGAGGGGGGTGCGCACCAGACAGACCGTTATGTAGACAACCTGCTGGGCATGCGCATGGATGGTTCGTGGGACAGAACTAAAGAATGACGTGAGGGTGTGCGTGATGAAGGGAATGAAGTGTTCGTACGGGATAATAATGTTTGCGGGGTGACTGGTAAGGGTTGTTACGGGAAATGTGGTGGGTGGTACCGCCACATCTCCCCCCCCTTAATGCGTTGGGAAATGCACAAAATAAACTGAATTGAGAAACATGATACACAATAAACGAATAATAGTTCGGTCCAGTTCAAAGTGACTGTCATGGCCAAGTCTTTAGTTCGGCCAAGACTGTCTTGAGAGCGCATCCGCCACTGGGTTGGTTGTGCCTTCGATGTAGTTGATCTCGAAGTGATATTCCATCAATCTAATCTTCCACCTCGTCAGTCTAGATGACGGGGCAGGGCCGTTCATAATGTTCACAAGAGGTCTGTGATCTGTGAAGACCTTGAAAAATCTTCCTGCCAATCTGTAACGGAAATGTTCAACCGAGGCCAGGAGTGCTGCAGCTTCGAGATCAAGGATGGCATAATTTTTCTCTGCTTTGCTGAGCTGGCGGGAGTAAAATTCTGCTGGAGTCCAAGCATTCTCTCTGAAAACACACAGAGTACCACCGATTCCTGAGAGGGAAGCATCACAAAACACGCACAATGCATCGTTACAATGAAGAGTGGTGGGCGATGGCCTTGATAATGGAGGTGAATGCCCTGTTGTAGTCGTCTGTACATACAACATTGTCAGGACTGTCTTTTGTCAAGTGTGAATTCAGAACTGAAGTGAAAGATGCCAAATGAGGAATAAAATGGGAATAAAAGGTGATGAGTCCTAAGAAGGACTTTAAGGATGATTTGGTTGTGGGGAGACGATACGAAGAGATGGTAGAAACTTTGTTCGATGGTATGGACAAGCGATTATGGCCTACATGAAAGCCTAAGAAGTTGAATGAGGAGAAACACCAAGCACATTTTTCTTGTTTCACTGTGAGACCAGCGAAGTCTAAACGAGACAGAACGGAAGTGATGTGATTCAAGTGGTCGTCAAAGGAAGTACTGAAAATTACGAGGTCATCAATGTACGGTAGGCAAAAGGGCTCAAGTCCACGTAACACAGATTGCATAAGCAACTGGAAAGTAGAAGGTGCATTACTGAGACCGAAAGGCATCACTCTGAATTGGAACTTTCCCTGTAAACAGGTAAAGGCTGTGTATTGTTTTGAGGACTCTTCCATGGGTACCTGATAAAAACCCTTGAGTAGATCCAATTTGGAAAGAATAGTTGCACTACCAAGGTTTGCAATTATGTCATCTATAGATGGCATGGTAAAGGGTTCACGAATGGTGATGGAATTCAGTTTACGGAAGTCAATGACGATCCTGATACCACCATCCTTCTTTTTGACTGGTAGTGGAGGACTTGACCATTTAGAGGTTGAAGGTTCAATCACACCTAGTTCTAACATATTCTCTATTTCCTTTCGGAAAGCTTCCTGGTATGCCAAAGGGATTGAGTAAGAGGGTGACCAAATAGGTGAACTACTACTAACAGAGATGGAGTGTTCAACAAGAGAAGTGTTACCCAGTTTGTTTACAAACACAGATGGAAAACTGCCTAATAGGCAATCAAGCTGGCGTTGTTGATCAGGTGATAGTATGCAAGGTTCTGAGCAATTGATAGGTTGAGGAAATTCATTGGAGACACTTTCTTCCGGTACTAATAAGGTTCGATATACAAGCAATGCTTTCTTAATCTGACTAAGATGTACCACTTTCGGTTTGGCCTTTTTGTTTTGGGGTACTACTGAACAGTTCACGGGAGGTAACAGTTTGTGAATGGTGAACGGACCATCCCAGGATGCTTCGAGGCATTTATTAAGTCCTGGATTTCTTTTATACACTATGTCTCCTACCTTAAAGTTCAACACTAGTTCAGATTCAGCTGACACACGATCAGAACATGATTTAGAGGAAAGGGCTGACTTCACGAAATGAGTCTGACATGAAAGTGTATTGTCAAGATCTTCAATGAACTGAGGCAAGTTTAAGGATGGTTCTGATGATGATGTCCACAAAGATTTGAGAGACGATAGAATGAAGGGTGTCGGTTTCATAAACAAAAGTTCATGGGGTGTAAATCCGTGTCTAGAGTTTGGTACATTTCTGGCATAATACAATACAAGGTCCAAAGCAAGGGGCCAATCCTGCTTATTTTCTATACACTTTGCCAACATGGCCTTAAGGGCCGAATGAAACCTTTCAAGACGGCCATTTGGTTGGGGATGATATGCCGAGGTACGGATTGATGACATGTGAAGTTTACTTTTGAGATGTGCCAGGGTGACCGACATGAAGTTTGAGCCTTGATCCGTTAGAATAGTGAGGGGTGAGCCCAATATTGAAATGATGGAAAGGATGGCTTTGGCTGTTTCTTCAGAAGTATATGATTTTAATGGCACAGCAAATGGGAAGCCAGATGCCATTTCTAAGCAGGTGAGTATGAATCGATATTTCTGTTTGGACATAGGTAAAGGGCCTACTATATCGAATGCCAGTTTTTCACATCTCTGTGAAATAACTTCTGGCTGAACCATAGGAACTTTTTTACCACCTGATTTATTGTGCATACTACACTTCTTGCAGGACATGACATGATGTTTGATATCGGAAGCTAAATTGGGCCAGGTGAAATGCTTGTTAATTAGGGAGCGAGTGGTATTTACACCACCGTGTCCCAAGCCTTCATGGGCTGCAACAAGAACTTTACGTCTAAGAGAGACAGGTACGACTAAGGCATGTGATACAGAATTCATGGTTGAGGTGATGCACATTAAAATGTTGTCTACAATGAAAAATTGTTTCTCTCCCTTGCGGGCGAGATCCCAAAGGGGAAGCAATGATTCATCTGCCTTCTGAAGAGAAGCAAACTCATGTTTTGAAACACCGTCAAAGGACAGACTAGGAATAGACTTAGGGAACAAAATGTTGTCTTTAGGGGAGGCTGAGGAAGGTTCAATTTCCTCACAAACAGTAGGGATATCCTTGAATGGGGTAGGTGTAGCACCTTCAGTGCCTTGTAAAACTTCAGCTGCATGAGTGGCTAGGTCTGAATCTGCCTGCATTGCTCTGGTTACTGTAAGAACAGGTTGGGGTTCGGCTTTGAGATGGTTAATAAGGGAGATAATGTTTTGTTTGCCGAAATCTAAACCCAATAGGACTGTTTTAGGAGGTAAACGAGAGTCTACAGCTAAACAACATTCGCCTTCTAAAGTAGGTAAGCGAACAGGTAACGAAAATACTGGAACAGACTTCAATTCTTGTGAAATACCCTTAATAATGACAAATCTGACGGGCTCGTAATCGATATCTATGAAATCATCCGAGATCAGGGAGATCTTAGCGCCTGAATCAATGACAATTGGGGTTTCAATCCCGTTGATCAAACCATGGGTAATAAGGTCTTCCTCCTCAAAGCAATTGGGGTTTCAATCCCGTTGATCAAACCATGGGTAATAAGGTCTTCCTCCTCAAAGCAATTGAGGG
>WLWD01004572.1_pt1 | contig 36677 bp, 22 predicted proteins | sample 6712731 | NCBI WGS metagenome assembly WLWD01 (sample SAMN12718690, study PRJNA576275) | sponge metagenome | isolation source: marine sponge | host: Mycale hentscheli | place: New Zealand: South Island, Marlborough, Capsize Point | collected 2014-11-01 | reverse complement strand
GTATCTAATAGGGATGCCTGAAATATCTCTATTCTTATATAACAGTCTCAACATTATTAAGTAGTAGCTAGCTATGTACATAGCAATAATAGCTTACATTGCGGACAACCCTTTAGCCCAGGAGTTGGTAACGCCCTAGCAATTGACAACTGCGACACCCAGAGAGTAAGCAACTAACAAAGCAGGGAGTGTTTATTGAAGGCGGAGCTTTCTAGGACCTAATTATTGTTATAAAAAATTATGTGACCTTGCAAGCAAAAATGGTAATTCACTTATGTCCACTGTCGCTTTCAAGTTCTACTAAGGTTAGTAACTATGGAGGTTAGAGGCTTAAACTTATGTCAATTGTCGCTTTCAAGTTCTACTAAGGTTGTAACTATGGAGGTTAGAGGCTTAAAACAGGATTTCAAATTATGAGTAGCTTAGAAGTTGTTTTTACAGAGTATTTAAAATTAATGATCTTGTAGCTAATTATTGCGAATTTATTTGAACTTTATGAGTGTCAACAATCATCATAGTAACTCTTGCTTACAGTACATTCATCTGCTGAGGGTCTAACTGATGATAAACCTGATATCAAGTATTGTATGCAACACTCATTATTGAAAGTGTATTGCTGTGCAGTGTATTGTAAAGCATAAACACGGAAGAAAACTTTAGAATGTTATGATAGCATAACATTCTGCTTACACTTGTTTACTAAAACTAAGTGTGGCATATACTTATGCGATTGCTGGGCAAATCTTGGCTATATCGTATTTCTTAAAGCTAACTACTTTTTGAAAATTTTTTTTGGATGCAATGAAAACTGCCACATCATAGATGTTTAAAAAATGCTAAAATGTTTTTACAAAATGGTAGACAATTACATGAAATATCAAATGGTTTGGACGCAAATATGTAAGTTATATTAATTTGCAAAAGCATTACGGCAGTAGCTATAATATGAAGAACTAAATGTATTGATCCACTGTTGAGTTTTTTCTTGCCCAATGGTACTTGTCTGATATACAATTTGACTAGTGAGTAAATATAGGTACTTAAGGAGCTGTAATAGCAACCTATAGCCTATAATAGCTTTATTCTAAAGAATACAAATCTGTAACATTTTTTGTTCTTCAAAAATGCATCTGTTAGGTCCATGACCCGCTAAATTTGAATTGAATAAAAAAATATGATCTGCACCCCAGAACAGCCTATGGGAGAGGTATTGCTTAAAGACATACAGAGTCGAATATCTTTGTCCAACAATTTTGTAGCAGGTGCCAATTTAATTTTGACAGAGTCAGCAATTATCGAGAATAAATTAGAACAAAAATGTATACTTGTGGCCTATCTCATTGATAGAAATTGAAAGCAAAGAAGTCAATAATAATCACATGCTACTCAATAAGCTATGTTATCATGTACTTGATAACTTTAGTTGTAGATATCAGTCCAAAAATCATCAGTAGCCTTATTCACACTCATAATAATACTAAATATGTAACATTTGGCCTTTGCTTCATGGACTTGATATGTCAAGTAATGCAGATGTTTGTTATGTAGTCTTCCATTTCAGATTATAATGTATAACACACCACCACTTAATATACGTCATGTTGTCAATAGAGTAATAAGATGTTTATAGTGTATCAGTCCTGGACAAAAGCTAAAGATAAAAACTAACCTGAGGCCTATTTACAGATCAGAGTATAAATGAGGTAGAAATGGAACAAAATATCAGTAATCCTGAACTAATCAGTCCTTTTCCCCTCAAAACTACATTTCTAATATAAAACTCTGCTAAGTGCTGTGTAAATATAGTAGCAATATAAAAACCACTAGGGGGCGGGTGCCCCCTCACCCTAATAAGAGACTTGTAATTGGACTTAACTGTGTATGAGTTATCAAAGGTTTATATTTTATTTAGATCCCAAACTATTTTCAATACAGTTTATTCTTTTTTAAGTGAAATCTTGAACTACTTGGTTTAATTTAATTGAATCAGTTCTTGTTGCATAAAATACTAAGAAAAAACTGGTGGTTAATCCTACAATTAATAACTCATTGTACTTTGAAAAATATACACTATATTACAGTAAAAGAATGGGAATTCCAGCACTAATGCACTCCAGCTTCCTACTCAACTCTCTAATCCTCTAAAAGAAGTTTGTTGCCTCTTTTTGACTTAAAATTTTAATTATCAATTTGTGTTTATGATTTGGAAAAAAAAAGATAGATAGGATAGCTCATATGAAGTAGCTAAATCATCAAGGATAAATTTAATATTTTTAATACCTATAGACTCCTATATAACTCTTTCCATATATCCAGAAATTGATTCTTAGGTAACACCACATACAAGTTCTTTACAATGTTTTTAGTGAGATAATCAACATAAGATGTTTATAATGTAAAATGATTATGTTTTAAACCTTTGAGTTGTTTCAGTTTCATAATGGCTTAAAAATAATATTTCCCAAAATAACAGTTGTCTCACTAAGGAGGATGTGTTTTCCGGCTGTCTTGCTATAATATATATACATGTATTACATGAAATCAAAGAATGCCTATAATGTCGCATCATCAAGTGAACAGAACGGAATCTTTTTTAATAGTCATTACTATCAGTTACTTCTACAATAACAGAAGGTTTGTGTATTCATTAAACTGGATTTTGTACGACATGAGAAAACCGCAGACAATTTAGTTACTAAATGTACATGATCAGGAAATGTTAAAGGTCAATATGCTGTGTGGAGAGATAAAATGAAGTTTCATACATTAGCTAGATGAAAATATTCAGTTATAATCATGATTCAGATTAAGCCCAACCTTAGCTTATTATCTATTCCTCAAGACTGTGAACTGGCTTGTACACAGTTAAATGGTGCTATGAGGTGATATTTACTGCAACTTGTCCCCTCCCCCCAAAATAAACAAAGATTAATTGAATACATTATGTATCACTTATATTTGGAAGTTTCATACATTAGCTAGATGAAAATATTCAGTTATAATCATGATTCAGATTAAGCCCAACCTTAGCTTATTATCCATTCCTCAAGACTGTGAACTGGCTTGTACACAGTCAAATGGTGCTATGAGGTGATATTTACTGCAACTTGTCCCCTCCCCCCAAAATAAACAAAGATTAATTGAATACATTATGTATCACTTATATTTGTTAACTAATACTAATTTCAATGTCAACATTCCTGGACGGTCCTGGATGGTCCAGACAATACGAACCTAAGTACAGCTATACTTAATTTTACTTTGCTAATGTTTAGGCTCAATGGGTTAGGCTCTCCTACTCCATACACTCCCTACCTTGCTGCTCTGGCATTTGATTTAATTAAATTTAATTAAAATTTCAGATTAGAGAAAATGAAACACCGCCTGTAGGAAAAATGTGACATATTTCTACTAAACATTATTTTCCTTCATTGATGCAAATTTATATCAACGAGTGAATTTGTTTTACTTGACCTCAAAAATATAGAATGAATTCTAAATCAATAATCATTTTTAGAATTTATAAACAATAGCTTCTCTAGCCAATAAATTCTAATTTCCATAATATACTTCCATATTATGAACTTAACATTTTTTTTTTTTAAGAATGCACCATACACTCTAATAGACTAAATAAGCAAGTTTTATTAATCATATACAGTAGGCATGCAAAGATTGTGGTAACAAATGATAATCAATTTCTCATACCTACAAAAGTGCTTACTACCTGCAATGAAATGACACCAATACAATGCTTGTTGAATCTTTTATTACAGCTTAAAACTAATTTGTGAAACTAATATTATAATATTTCAAACCTACCTGATTATTGTATTTAAAATCTAAATAAAGTACCTAATATCTTTGTTTTTCCATCCCGTACAATGCACTTACTTGTAGCTGTAATATTATATTATGCAGATATTTTACCACAAAGTTATTTTTGGTGAAGTATCTAATCTTCTAGAATTGATTAAAAATAATAATGTAAAGTAGTGCAGGCCAGGAACCTTCCAGGTGGACCTAGAAGGTACCATAGAAAAAAGTGCGGAAAGTTTATCTTTACTCATGCAGGCCAGGAACCTTCCAGGTGGATACTGTAGAAAAAGTACAGGAAATTTCATCTGTACTGGTGCAGGCCAGGAACCTTCCAGGTGGACCTATAAGGTACTATACACAGGACAAAAACTTGAATTTCCTGTAGTAACATATTTAGGACGTTCATGCTTTCACCACCTTTCCTGTAGTGGATAGGGTTAAATGTCCTATAGTGCAGGACATTTTAGCCTTATCCTGTACAGGAAAGGTGGTGAAAGCATGAAATGTCCTAAAAATGTGACTATAAGAAATTCAAGTTTTTGCCCTGTGATAGAAAATGTGCAGAAAAGTTCACCTGTACTGATGCAGGATATGCGACCTGCTGTCAGAAATCATCTGACCCGGTTGAGTGAAGTCCTTGTGGTGGACTTGGCAGAGGCATCAAAGATGGCCCTCAACTTCTTGAACTGCATGGACAGGAACGTAGAAGTGAGGACGGACGTCTACTTCTGGGTGTGGGATCACCTCTGCATGTCCAAGAGATAGGTACTCTCGGAGTACAGTGTGGAACTCGACTAGGCGACATTTGGCCTTTAGGGCTTTCTCGTTGGACAATAGATGTCGAATAGCCTGATATCTGGAGTTGCCAAGTGGTGGTGCATTTTCCTTGCATGGCAACTTGATCATGTACCAACCCTCAACCCTCTGGTGTGAGGCATTGAAGTCCCAGATGATCTGAGCATCTTCTGGTGGAAGAGGGACGGCTTCAGGAACTTGGTCTAGCTCCCAAAGTTTGGCCAGGTTGGTCTGGAGGTTGTCCGGTGCTGCGGAGGCAGTCAGAGTGGGTGTGGAGAAGGTACCGGTGAGAGGTCACGCTACACTCCTTCCAAATGGAGTGTTCAAGAGCTTCAACTTGTCCATTCGGAGTGATTCCTCGAAGACGCAGTCATCTATATCAAGATTCCCCAGTTGGATATCGACGGCACCTCCCAGTTGTGGATCGGAGAGGGTGAGGGTCTTGATCTGAGGCAGCTGCAGGATGTCATTGAGATTGTTCGGACGCTGGATGGAGCGAAGCTTTGAGACAGCCGTAAACGTGATGGATCTGGACACAAACTCCGAAGTATTTGACTATATTACAATAAATTACAAGTACTATTTGCAAACATATAAGTGATGGACCAAAGGGGGAAGGCCGGTGGGTAAGCTAGGCATGAATATCATTAAAGCTTAGGTAGCTAAGTGAATAAGTGTCAATGGGTGAGGGTGACAATTGTTCTTTGTTGCGTGGGCTGGCCTGGGCTTTAGCTTGAACTTGTCTGAGGCGGAGTCCCAAACAATTAAGAAGTTTATAAAGTAAGTAGATTTTGTTTAAAACCTTTGATTTGTTTCAATTTCATACATGCAGCTTAATAACAATAATTCCTGTACAAACGTAGACTTAAAATAGGTGATTCGTAAAAAATAAATACTGTTCAGAACATCATGTTGTTTTTAACAAAAAAAAACATCCTAGCTAGTTCAAATGACAACACAAATTCTGTTAAAAATTGTCGATCCTAGACACCTGCAAAATATAATCGAAACATAACTAATTTGAAAACATTTCATGGTCAACAGTAATGTTGCAAACTACACACCTATACACAACATGTTACTCTAAAAACAATTTATTAAAATTCAATAATAATTAATTAAATTTAAAATTTAAAATTTAAATTAATAATTTAATTTCCCTGCGATGTCATATTTGTGAATTAGAGACCACACACTCACAAATGAATTAAGGGTGCACTACCACCGGAACTTGTGGTCATTAAGCGATTCAATACAATACCACAGAACCACCCGTAACTCGATCCTAAATTGGTCCACGCGAACTGCCTATTCATGCGCAACTCATACACGTATCAATTAACTTTGCCGCCAAAACTTTGTCAATTTACCACAAAAGCTATATTACCCACGAGCCCACCAGCTACCGCTAGTGATTGCTTTAGGGAAGCCATAATGGGTAGAAGTAACAAAAGGAAGCAGCAATTAACTGCAGCCAGGTCAAAAAGGTTTTGTGAAAGTAAGTAGTTTGTGGTGTTTTTTTTTTTATTAAACATACCTGAAACAAAAACACTCAATTATAGCTCCACACCAGGGCAGGAGCCACACAGTTGATCAGGTTAGAAATAATAATAATAAAAAAAGGATTAATTTTACAATGCAACATGAATCTAAGGCTGAGGTGGATGAAATCAACATGGAGAGCCAGGGAGCTGCCTCTGTTTTAGAAGCAGAGAGTGACAGGGTTATCTTCTATCCTGGACTTGCGTCCTCTCCTTCAGAAGGCCAGGAAGCTATGTCGTCTTCTCCAATGAGCCAGGAAACTGTATTCTTTCCTCTGGAGAGCCAGGGAGCTGGAGTTGTGAATTTTAGTCCTGAGAGTCAGACAGCTGAATCTGAGGTTAGAATTCCTATATTGACAAACACATGAAAGTATTATTTCATATTTAAAAACAAAACAAAAAAACTTGGTTGATTTTGACGCTATATCTGTTGTGAAGCCATATTATGGTCTAAAGTGTTATTAGTAAATAGTATTGAAAAAAGTCTAAACCACTTCTACACCTGTAATTAACCAACAACAGTCCAGCGAGCTATTATATTATGTTAAATACTATGCTGATATAGTTCTCAATACATCTACTACTTGCACGCTGCAATTAATTATAATGGTGTATAGGTAATGCCCACTAAAGCACATACCTCCATCATCCAAGAGGTACAGACTTTTGCCAAGGATGCAGGGTTCACCACAGAATTGGTCCACTCAGTTTCGGAGATAATATCTGCCGAAAGCAGTTCTTGGTGTGCTTCTGACTCGCTGCACATTCATGAGTCTAAGTGTTCATGGCGCAAACACTATCCAGTACTATCATTCATGGTATCTGGTCACCTGCACTGTGAGTACGACAGGCTGAGTAGTCTCCTTGGTTTGCCACCATGCTGTGAGTCGCAGTGGAGCAGAATCACCAAGAAGCTGGAGGAATCCGTCACAGACTTGGCAGAGTGGTCCTGTGGTCAGGTAAGACGTGAAATTGTGAATCGCGGAGACAGCAAGAAGTGGATGGCCTCTTTTGATGGTTTTTACCTGACCCGGGGCCACTACTCCAACAACTCTTCTGCCACACTGCACGACTACGCCTCAGGGGAGGTGGCGTGGTTTGCGCATCACACCAAACGTGGTTCAGGCCATAACTGGTGTGGGACTTCCGCTGGTGCAGAGACAGATATGCTTGATGATCTTCTTGGTAAAGCCAAGGACGCTGGATTCGTGATAGGCGAAATGGTGTGTGATAAGGATACGTCATCCAATGCAGTCTTCTGTCGGCATTTTCCTGAAGGAATGGTGACGTACTGTTCCAACCACACCACCAAGAACTTCCACAAGGCTCTGGAAAAAGTGAAGAGACACAACTGTGAGGTAAATGATAAAAATAATTGTACTGAATTGTAAATAAAACGTTGAACGAAGAATAAATCATGAATTAAGCAGCAGTTCTATATTGCACCCCCCCCCCCCCCATTTTTTTTACTTGTTCAAATAATTTTTGTACTCATTAAAATCATTTAATTTAAAATGTAGTGCAAGGCAGACAAGTTCCGCTGTAAACGGATGTCAGATGACTTACTGACTCATTGCAAGGCTGCTCTGAGTAATGTCATTGCATCTGACGCAGTGCAGCAGTCGGACAATCCGTTTCAGGAATTCACAGATGGCATTCGGAACTTCGTTCCTCACTATTGTAGAAATAGTCATACTTCTTCTTGGTGCCATCATCCTAAGGTAACACAATAATCAGCTGATCAAATGTAGATGCACTATTCTTATTCAAACATTTTCCAGCTTTATTAATGCATAATAAAAAAAATAATTTTGTATTCTTTAGGTGAACTCTGATGGATCTCCCTACAAAACCAATCATGGATTCACTTGTAGGTCCCAGGTGGCTGCATTCACCAGCCTCATTGAGGAAATGGCCACACACCCCCAGGACTATGTGTCAGACCATGGTCGTCTTACTACTAACGCAGTGGAAGGCTTCCATGGTCTGGCACTGATGTACAGGGGGAAGCGCACTGACCTCTGGCACACACACTATGTGTGCAAGACAAACATGGCCATATGCCACAAGGTACAATATGCCACAAATACCATATGCAGGTTGCTGGGGTTTTAGTGGTATTCCCTAATGTTTTTATGTCTACACTTATTTTCATAGCTGTGCAAATGTTTATAATTAAATCTTATTGCTATAACAGAATCTGGGACCTATTTGGAAGGTATTCTGCTTCCACAAAATGGGAGTAGACATGCCACTAGATGCTGTTGCTTCCATTGTAAAGGAGCAGCAGCAATGGGAGAAGCGCCAGCAAAAGAAGTCCAGCAGTGATAGTATTCACAAGAGGTACCATTCATTTAATTAATATCTATCAGTTTCATCAAAGCAGTTAATTATTTATGCATACCTAATTTAATGGTACTATCCATGCTTGTGATGTATTGCAAATGTGTGGCATACACTGACATAGCTATGTTACATAAAATTGCAGGAACTTACAGAAGAAGGCAAAAAAAGCTCGTTATGAGCAAGAGAAATTGTATATGGAGCGACTGGCGGGAGCTGGGTGCACAGTGGGCGAGTATGTGGGTGACGGGCAGGGAGAGACAGGATCACTCGCGGCTCATTCACATGTGGAAGAATTAGATGAGGTAGGAGACAGTGGTGACGAGCAAAGCACAGATGATGACATGGAAGACCAACAACCTCTTCTTATTCTGTTTGACTGCGAAACTACAGGTTTCAGTATCTATAATGACCACATTATAGATATTGCTGCCAAAGTCATAGCATCTCCTGTTCCTGTTAGTCATCCGTCATTTTAGAGTCTTGTGAGAACAGCAAAGAATATCCCTGGGCCTGGTAAAATTATAAAAGAATAATAAATACAACAATATATATGCTTTATATGCTTGAATAATATATTTTGTGTAGTCGCAAAGCTGACAGGAATCACACAGACCATGTTACGGCCGGAGAGGGTATTATCCGAGGTTCTACCACAGTTTGTAGAGTGGCTAACTTCTACTGTGACACACATTAGTGATACTACCAGTACCATACACTATCCTGGTATGTTAAAAATATAGCCTCTGTTTACCTTGATAGTTAAGTACACTGCCACTGTAGTTTTAGTTGCCCACAACGGTTTCGCCTTTGATTTTCCGATCCTGATGGCTCAAGTGGAGAATCGTAACATGTCTCTCTCCTTCTTCACGTCCAACTCCATTCACTTCAGTGATTCATTGCCCCTTCTGCGTTCTGTATGTACAAAATATGTGTAAAAAAAAATTAAATTAATTATTCCCTTGTAGATGAAGAAAAATGGTGACACAGCTCTCCAAGGACTTAAATCACTAGGATTAGAGAAGCTCCACGAGAGTATTGTGGGAACAGGAATACAAGGCAGGAAATAATGCTATATATATTTTTTTCTTTTTAATTTACAGCTCACTAAATATGTTAGGTGCTCATAGGGCATTACCTGATGTGCTTGCTATGGAAGCGGTTTTGACTCATCCTTCTCTGGTCAAGTGTCTGTCAAACCTAACCATCCGTTCTCCAGGCAAGCAGATCTCTCTGTGGCTTGAACAGAAGAGGGCACACTCTAGATCTACTGCTCTCATTAAGTCTTTGGGGAAGAAATCTGTCACCTCTGCACAGGCTAAGCGTCTGGACTCCTTAGGACTTGGGGTACACGAGCTTGTTGAACTTCGTCGTAGTCATTCCGACGAAGGCTTTCTCCAATGCCTGAAAGATAAAGAAGTACGAAGTCAAGCTTTGAGAAATAAGCTTCTAAAGGCACTCGAGCATTTGCAGTAACTCCATCCTTCACGTACCTTCTTCTCCCAACTTCACCGCACCAACTGGGCAGTTGCAGAGCTCCATCCATCGCGTATCTTCTACTCCCAACTTCACCGCCTCGGTAGCAGTTCCTCCACCAGCTTCGAATTCCAGTGCGCCTTCGTTTTAGCACCCAGAGTATTCACCGCGGAGTCTCCCACTTGGGCTCCCCTGGCTCTCCTCCGTTGTTATTATTGTTTACAAAACCGGCTCTTTTTAGAGCCACCAAATTGCGGGAGATTTCACTTTACCAACAATTTGCGCGCATACGGGTAACTGGAGTAAGAGGGCGGGGTTGAAGAATGAAATTGTTACGGACTAATAGTTAGCTTTGGTATCTAAAAATGGAAATTCTGAAGAACTGGTTTATTATAGCTAAGAAGGTAAGATTTTGCACACGTGGAACACACCCTATATAGGACAACATTACAACGAGTTTTTTCTTTTTAATAATACGAAATAAAAATAAAATAAGAATTTTTTTTTTTTAATATGACAAATACAGATATTCAAAATATGGCATTGTAATTCTGTGGGGAAGCATACGGGCTACCGTGGAAAAAAAAATCGCCGCCGTAGCTCCTACCTTCACCTCAGAATTTCGGAAAGTATCACCAGGTATCCACCGCTGTTTCTCCGTCTCTGATTGGTCTTTGTTCTTCAAACTTGGCTTTATAGAGTTGTCTGTTAGTGTCCCTTCCAACTACAACAATAAAGTAAGCTCAAGTTATACAGGAAAAGAAATATGGATGCACAGCATAACCCGTATATCTGCGGTTTCACGGTGCGGTTTCAGGTGGTAGTGCACCCTTAAGGTTGTCAAAAATTAGTGACTGGTTCTTCACACTCTCATTCAATAAAAAATATGCATAGCACACTCAGAATTAAAGTAGAACCGAATGTGCCTAATACACTAACATATTGTTGATGGAGCAATTTGGCCAAATATGCGGTCTGAAGAACAAGCAAAGCTTACGAAGATTAGGTACAATAACAACTTAAAAGTAAATAGCTACTGAGCAATCTATATTGTGCATTGTGATATAGTAGATTGGCTAAATAGCTACTGGTCTGTGAAATGTTTCACCATATAACACTCTGACTCATGTTATGCGTACTTTATATAATAATGTATATAATTGGCGAGCGAGCGTAGCAAGCGAGACACTTACAGGGGAAACACAATCGAAAATCGGGGATGTTGGGTTATTTATTTATATACATGGACGTACATATGTCATTTTGTACTTTGACCCTCGCGTTTTTGTGTTAGTTATGTGGTCGACCCCATCCCAAATTGCACTAAACAGAATCCTCTGGTTAACGATCAGTACTCGTATCACCCTAGAAATTGAATTGTTTACCGTTTTGAATTCTTTTGCGGGTGCAGTTAAAACTTGAAAACTTAATAGACTTCCATTTCTATTCGAGTTAGTGGCGGTGGTAAGTCAATGCGCTCTTTGTCATGGTTATAAGCCGTGCGTAACAGTATTTACTTGAAAATACATTGTCCACTAGACTACTGCGAAGGTAAGTCTGTGTAGGTGCATGTCCAGTTGTGTCAAAGCATTGTGTTACAACCACTACTTAGCTAAAGAATGTCACAAAGAAAACTTTTAAATAACGTGTATTGTTTTGTTGTTGTTTTTTTCCTTCCAAGCAGTTAGAGAGTTGTTACTATGTCACTGAAATCCCTTTACCCTGTATGCTAAATTAAAAAAAGTGGACCTTATTTTTTTCAGTAGCTTCAGTGTTAGAAGTCAAAATCATTCATATAAAAATAGTATAGTCTTTAGGCTCGCTCGCCATTTGTGCTCAAGCACACCACTAGTAATAATGTGTGTAATAATACCTGTCTATTTATTTATATAAACTTACAATAAGTCTATTCATAGTATCATTACTTGGTATGCTTAAAAAAAGATCCTATTTTGTGTTTGATATTGTACCTGAGATGTAAATGTATATTTTCCACTCTTGTGATTGAGAGGCAAGTAGTGATTGCCTTCAGTATTGTCACTATCTTTCTCCAGTACTCCGTATTGTGGTGGTTGATTGTTCTTTAATGTATTAAATGAAACAGAAGTAGCAACAGATTGTTTGAAATTAGTTGTGGCATCATAATACCCATCCTAAAGAATCAATAACAAGTTAGTAACATTGTTGTAAAGTGTGATATAGTTAGTTCAGGATGCTACTGAATGAATTTTGCTAATATTATAATAAAATATAATAGAAGCCATATAAAGCAATTCAACATTACGAGAGTAAAATTAGAGAACAAACTTTGATTTCTTTTCTATACAGTTTGCTATAGTTATGATATGTGGCATCTCTTTCATTTGCATTTTGCAATTATGAGACATAATTAGTAGTTCGACTAAAACTGATTGCATGCAAAATTGTTATTAAACTTTTATAATCAAAGGATGTCAATAAAACATGGCAAGTAAATTTTAGCATACTTTATAAAAAAATATTGTAACATATAAAGTAGTCAATAAATTAAGGCCAAAACTACTAGCTTCTTACTTGATTAGCTGATTTATCCTCTTGGTTGACTCGTCTAGTTTTCATGGCTTCTTTAATCTATGATGATATGAGAACAAAAATCAGATAAATACACTAATACTCGTGAATCTATTGATAAATAAGAAAATGAATGCCAAAATACAACCCTTTACTCTAAATCTAATTAGCTACTTGGTTTTCCTCGTAATATATTTATTGTATATGCAAGAATACTGTCATCCTTCTCTATGTCTGAACAGAAAAAAATACATCAAGGATTGGTCTATTTCTTCCTTTGACTTCCAATTAGAAAAACTATTTAAAAACATTTCATGTTTTAAAACATAATAAGTGAATAATGATGATAACAATTTTATTATTCAAAGAGTGCAGTAGTATTCTGAATTTAGTGGTGTTTTGTGTGTATGGTAAAAAAGAAACCCCAAAGATGATCTGACTTGTTGGAGAACTGTTTCTTTAATAATCTACTAAAGTAACACTATTTTGAGACTCCAGCAAGGTCCATATCAAATTAATAAGTTGAACTTCAATAATCACATTTCAATTATAATATTTATCGTTATCTTCATATACTCCACAATGAGCCAGGCTAGAGAAAAATTAGCGGAACATACTGGGCTAAACTATGATGATTATGTTGCGTGCTATCTATGGAAGGCACATGACCCAAAAATTTTAGTAAGCCTACAGTAGGCTGCACGTTAATATTTGTGTCATCGTTATTCCTGGGCTAAAATAATCTTAACCTACTAAATGTAATGCCTAGATATGAGTATACAAGCCTTCACAACAATTGTGATATGTTTAATCACAATTAATGTGTTTGAACATTCTGAAGAGATGTTATATGTTACTTCGGGTTATGATTATAGTAAATAATATGCATTCTTCTCATGATGGGTGTTAACACATAAATATAATAACAATAAGCATTATTATGATATTAAATTTACAATAATCAATACTGACAGGATAATGACTAAATTATAACCATGAGCCTTTGAAACAGGAAAACCCAACACAAGGTTCAAAGAAATGCAAAATGCCAAATATATAATGAAAATCGTTCCAAGTACTAATATATAACATGTATGTAAAATTAAAACTTACTGCCACAGTTCGTTCTTCAGCAACTCTAGCAGTACCATGCTGCATCGACTCTCCAATCATTTTGTGCGCTGATGTTGACAAGCTGTATTCAACTACTTTTCTTCCTTTGTCATCAACAATCATTCCCATATCATTAACCGTCACCATTTCAGGATTATCCTACATTACATAGAGTTTAAATGTAAGCTTGTGATAAAAATTACATTTATAACAAGTAAACTGTTAATCAATATTGTGGCACTATTAGTTGAGTTTTAATAGATGAATAATGTGACACCATAAGTATAGCATTCAGAAATAAATTGAAGCACCAAAAGTGCAAATACTCAGTGCTACTAAAATACTGGCTAGCTATTACAAAATCGTCTCAGACTCAATGAATAATTTATTGGCTATTTTATTACAATCTGTTATCAATAGAGCTCGAGCAATGAAAGCTGAAAATGTAAAAAAAATTTGTAAGTGAATAAATTTTATAGCACTGATACTCACTGGTTTATTATATTGTCTATGCAAATGATCACTTAACATCGTTAACTTCCACACATAAAGAAAGCAAAACTGCCGCGGGAAGCAAGAAGAAATTATTGCCCTAAAAATTGATTCATGTCAATTTTAAAGAGAATCATTGTGGGGGATTCTTAAGGGCAGACAGGTGCTTTCTTGGGTGGTAGCATTTGTATTCATTACTTGACACAATCATTACCACTGAGTAATTAAGGTTAAAACAAGTTAATATTAGCACACCTCTAGTTAGCACTTCTCACAATGGACTCATATATATTATATTATATTTGTGGATTATTGTCAGTTTTCCTTTCTGAATAAAAGATAAATTTAGATGAACGATACATTTCAGAGGGTTTAATATTTTTATAACATTTTTATCCAAATTCCTTATTTCTTCGATGTTATTTAAAGCCCAGTTAAATAACTAAATTTATATGTAATGTGTGACTATCAATCAATCAATTACAAAACTTGTCTTTGGGCCAAGTAGTAAACCAAAAATAAGAGCTCATTGAAGCCAAGAATACTAATTCTAACTCTCTATTAACATACATTAACTCTATGGGATATCAATAGGTGTCCATGTATATAGTTTGGGAGAACCTTTAATGAGGACTACTGCATAGATTATAATTTCTTAAAGATACGTTATTTGCAAATTTCCGAATATTTTCTCGAAGTTTATCTAGCGCATCTACCAATCACTACACACACGTGATGTTTCAATTCTAGAGCATTTGCACTTGCAGAATTAAAGAGCCTGCTTAACTTGCAAGTAAATCACAGGAAGATCAAAACTAGTCCCGGTGAGTTTTCCGTTCGAGGCTGAGAATGTATTTTATATAACAATTGTATCAGTACCAGAGCTCAGCTGTATAAGCGCTGAGGTGCACAATGCCTAGGATGGTTGCAGTGTTTAGTTGCAGTTTTGAGGTAAGGATGAAGCTCGGCTGTGACAGGATGTTGAATCCCAGGGACTTCAGCATTGCTTGTTTGTGATTCATCTTGCATTCAAGGTTAGCAAAGCATCTGTTCACTTTGTACTACCTAATAAATTACTATGAAAGTCAGTGCATTACAACATCAGTACTGACTACAGAACACAGTTGGTATAATATATTGCTGTCAGGTCATAAATACAAATGAGTGGTGTTGAGCTTCTTGTTTGGATATAGAAAGACAGATTGATGGGCCTGATAAAAGTGAAACACTTTTATGATACCATTTTGATTCACATTCTAAAAGATAAAGCAGACAGCATTGAACTGACAAACATTGCTATAGAATTCATAGAAAGAAATGAAAAATATTAAGGAACATATTAATTGACTGATTTTTCACTGTACTATCCAATTCTCACTGTCACTTGTTATTAACAATACATGTTGTGTGGTACATGTTGCCCTCCCACTCACTATGCTGTTAACTAGAGAGATATTCTAACAAATAGCTATTTTTTTCATTGAGTATCTTCCCTCAAAAATCGAATTGAGTTGTACGGTGGCTTTCCTAAAAATTCGTGTGAACATGTCTTACCTCTGAAATCGAATTTGATAACTTTAAATCCAAGAACTGAAACACTCTCAATTTTATGAACGGATAGAATGGACTAATAAGAATACTAATAGGAATAAACTATAAAGACACTCAACTAATATCAGTAGCCCACCATTGGAAGGATGTAGAATTCAACTTATGGTTTGAGAAACTTGTATCAAAGTAGGAACTAGCAACCAAATCTAATTATCCACAAAATATGCACTGTCACAGTATCCATAACGTTCTAAGGTAATTTAATCATTCAAATCAGCACATGAATAACATCCAGTTATATGTGTATAAATAGCAGCTACCATACTGTATTAAGATAATATTATGTTAAATACAATTCATACCATCATTTCCACATGGTCTTCCTGTGGCATGGTCCATTTTGGTTTTGTTTTATTATTCATAAAATCTAAAGAAAATGTAAGTTACTGCAACAAATATTGTGGCAAATACATTATGTAACTACTTTGAGGCTATACCTCTATTATAACCCCAAACCTAAGATTCATAAATTTAATACATTACAACCTTTACACTACTGTAAAAAAGTTTAATCAAAGAAATAACTGATAATTAAACTGATTGTGCGGCTTTAGTACTACAATTGTTTGCCTAAGCTGAATTCGCATGACCGCAAGTGTGGTAACCATAGGAATGCATTGAGTACAAAAACTTGAAGCAATTTAGCCCCGTGAAAGGCAAATACACGCAGAAACATTAATGTTGCATGTGAAAAAGTGATAGTTACGAAGGTGCACATTAATGCTGTAACAGTTTCATGGGTGCTGTACAGTTCATATCATCAATTTTCCTCTATCATTATGGCCTTATACGCAGGTAATGTGCAACAGATGGGGAAACAAACTGGTGACGGCCCTTCCAAAGAGACAAGAATAAATGTGAATGTAAAGGAAAATTTTACCCATAGAATCTGAAGTAGAGGACCATATCTCCAATATCCTGGGCCTCTATGCAAGCACAGAAATGAAACTGGTTCAACCGTGTTAAGGCACTTGACAATGACACTTTGCACATAATATGCTGATTCTTTTTCTGGTCTTGGAGCCATTACTGGTGTTGAATACCATATTTCAATTTGACTCAACTCACCAACCAGTAGAACACCCTCCTTCTAGTGTTCCTATTATATTGAGGTCAAAACTGATATGTGAAGTAAAGGGAATGGACTGTTTTGTAGTAATTAAAACTGTATGCCAACCAATTGACTGGGTCAGCTCCATGGCGACAAGTAACCAAACCAAATGCAAAACTTCGAGTATACATTGACCCCAACAGAGCTATTAAATGAGATTATTTTCCAATGGTAACTCTGGCTGTTGGAAAATACCACTAGACGAATAAAGCTCCCACCAATTCTGGTGCTGTTGTTCACTGGAATGGAGAAGAAAGATGAGAAACAGTCAAAGACAGAGAAGCAACCTCCTGGCTAGAGGGGAAGAGAGAGGAAGAGATTAATAAAGTGAATGTCACTTAAGTGTGTGTTATAGTTTATTATTAAGTGTGTACAATGCATATAGTTAAGTTATATTTGTGTATCCAGAGAAGCTCTGGGCTCCAAAATATTGGTTAGGTCACAAAGTGGGTGTAGCCTAAACTGGAAGTATGTGTGTCAATGATCAAGAGAAAAGCAGGATATATAAAATAATACTACTTACAGAGAACTAGCACAATATAAGTGATCGATGATTATGGTGCTTCCATATTTAAAAGCATATATATTTGGTCAAAATTAATACTTAAAATTGATTGAATATTTTGTTTCGTTATGCTGCAAGATTTTGATTATTGAATTACGCAAAACATTTTATTAATTTCTGCAAGAACAGCAGATGGAAGAATCAGAAGCAGCGTTTCTAACTATATTACTTCAAGTCATTATTGTATATTTTAATAACATCGTCCTGGTTTAAATAATCTAACTCACTCACTATTAGCTAACTCACAAATGCTAGATCACTTCAAGAGCTTGGACTTCAAAACACTTATATATGCTAAGAATACAATGAAGCCAAGGTCAGAGCTCACCTAATATTGTAGTGGCTGGAATGGACGAAAATACATCAACCGAATCTACCGCGAAATGACAACGCGAGCTGTCTTCTACAACTTTCTGCAGGGCACATCCACTTAAATTAACTGTTGAATTTTACCATTCCCTTTGAATTGGTAAGTTTAATTGGCTGACACTTTTAGAGCATGTACTTAAAGTATTAGCTATTGCCATTGTTTATTTGAGTTATAACTCTTGTAAACCATCCCCCCCCCCCCTGCCCCAACCAATCTATGTAAAAGTCAGTCTGCTTGACCAATGAAAAAATGTACTGCTACACATTTTGAAAGAGCTTAAAAAGGAAAGGTGGGAGATCAGAAAAGCTGGGATAGTTAAAAAAAAGACAGCAGGAGAGGGAAGCTGATGTAGCCTTAATGAATGGTAGAGAATGCTAATAATGAATAAAAATAACTTGTGCTACTGTATTCTTACATTGCAATATGTCCAGCACTATACTGTGTGGCAAGGTACTTGCTAGTATGTACTAATTATTATAAAGTGAAAAGGTATATTCTCTCAGCTATTAAATAATGGTTATTGTTATGAACTGATAATTATGAATCAATTAGCGGGCACTCCATCCCCGTCTAAAGTAAACAGAAACCTGGAATTATTCCTTATAGTATAAAGTCATGTATTGTGAGCAGCATTCAATATCATCACTCTATAACCACTGTATTTTGTTGAAGGAAGTATACAAAGAATGAGGCATATTTCTTTTGTAGTCAAAAATTGTACATAACCCTTACTGTATAATAGCTTGTTCATGTTGAACATTCATTTCTGTGTTGCTCGATCACCAGCTTTCATTTGAAAATGGTGAAAACATAACAAAGTGCACTCTTTGTGGTCCATATTTTGGAGTGACTCCCACTGCAATAACTGTAAGTTAGTTGGACGTATTTTCTACTTCAAACAAAAAGATTATTATATAATTTGGTCTTTTAAACTTTTTGCAATGATAGCTATGGTATAAAATAGTTGAAATGACAACTCGGATAACGGCCATCTCTCTTGAAATCAGGATGCTTATCAGCAATAATTCCTCAAACCCATCATTTAACACTTATATATATATAATATATATATACATAATGTATGTGATTACTAATTACACTTCTTAAGTATACATCTAAATAGCGTGCTGCTGAGTTAGTAAATCAAAAAAGTTCAAAGTCTTAAGTAGTTCAATAATTGACTTACGTTTAAATACACCATACAATAGCCACCAAAACAAGGTTAGGAGACCAATGATACCAAATGACAATGCTGATATAATGAGACTATCTCTGTGTCCTTGCCACATCCTGTCACATGTATCTGCAAAGATAATATTATGTAATTATTTCTCAGATCTATGCAATACCAATCCATACCAAGTGGTAGATATTTCAGTTAAACACACATATAGCTAAAAGACCATCTGAATCCACTTTACTCTGTAGCTATATGCTGTTAAAAAAGCAATGAACAAAGTGTTGACATTGTCTTAATGAAATTTATGAAATGCTTTGCATGCGGAATATCATACTTCTCTGCTAAGTAAGCCAGGTTGTATTTTTAAAATCATATTTCTTTGCAAGGTGCCTGAACTTCAATGTTTTGCATGCAAGTTAGGTTCGAGAGTATGAAGAGAGAGAGAGGGGGGGGGGGGGGTTAGGTGGGAATAATTATTTCCCCTTAGAATGTATGAACTAATCATCCTTAGACATAGCTTATTCATAACCACCCTATCCTTAGCTGTTTAGTCATTTCCCCCATTTTTGCCACTGCTGTTCTCAAATGTATATTGGATCTCAGTAATTCAAGTCATCCATTTACACTTCTTTATTTTATATTCCTTTCTGTAAAGAACAGTTCTGTCTATTCTGGTCATAACTAACAAAATAAATTTATAGCTTAACTGTTTAATCAGAAATAAACTACGGTGACTGGCTACATTGGTTAAAGGTGGACCCTCAACCATGACAACCGCCACATACCTAGGACTCCAGTGACAACTCTGGTAGCAGCGAATATTCTGCCTAACTCCACTTATAATTAAAAAAATCAACAAGCTATACTCTTTTTATAAACATGCTTATTAGCGAGCAAATTAGCTAAGCAAGTGTGACACTCACTATCAGGGGAAACACAATCAAAAATGGGGATATTAGTTTGTTTATGAATTGTTACGTATAATATACAACGTAAGCCTTGTGTTGGTATTTCCAGTGTACAAGTGTGGGTGTGTGCATAAGTAAAAGGGTTATTGTGTGTTACATTCAACTAACTAGCTAAGAAAAGAAAAAAAATCTTATAACTAATTATAATTAACTAATCAATATATTTTAGTTGTTTAAAACACAGCTTTAAGCCTCCCCAGTCACTACAGCAGCAAGCAAGACTTACTAGACCACAGCTGTGCTATAATTCCTTAAAAGTGATTGCTTCTACAGATCCAAATAGCTGAGGGCTAGCAGATAAAATGTGGCGAAGTTGCGAAGAGGTCGCCTTCACAAATCAGATCATTATTTCAGTATTCCACTGCTGTGGTATTTCAATGTAATACCCCACTTTTTTCATTAAAAATGACTCAGCTATGATATTAATATATTGTAGTGAACATTGAACTATATACTCATTTGTCATTCCACCCTTTACAAATTGTATCAGTCATTATTTGCATTTTGTGCTCTCGTGATATTCAATTCAATTCATTTCTTTGTCGTAGTCATTGCTCTTAGAACATACACTTGATTGTAGTAATAAGGCAGTAGCTAACACACCTTTATAACTCAACAATATTATAGAGAGAGAGAGAGAAAGAGAGTGTGTGTCTTTATTAAATACTTCTCCTTGAGCATTTCCACTTCTTATGAATGTTGTGGAAATGAGTAATTCGGTGATAATCGTTAAGCATTGCTTTGAATGCTCCAACACAACCATACGTAGTTGTAACAGGGTCTGTCTTATTTGGAGCCGTCACACCATTATTCTTTACTCCAGAGGCACTAATAGCTACCCTCTCCCAGGTAACTTCAATGACAGAGGTAAGTGATAATAAATAAAAAAATCAAGAAACACACACAACACATAGCTATTCTATCAATTCTAGACAGACTAACTATTCAGTCCATTCATCAGAGTATATATGTAGCTAAAGTGTCCAGACACAGCAAATTAACACTTCATGCATGAATGAGGTGATTATATACAATATTGAATGAATGTTTCTACTGCCTCTCTTCAGGGGTTAATTATACGCTAGGGAGGTTTGTCTGGGCTGGCCCTGATAGTAGTTCTGAACAATTGTATTTTTAGATGTAAGTTGGAGTTACCTTTGAACAATGAAGTTTTGAAGCAAAATTATTTTACTGTTCCAGAAAATATTCAATGGGAATAAACAATTTATTACACTTGTCGTACAATATGGAGATGACATTTCACTTTCATGCTTGTATTATCATTCACTTACAGCTCGTAGTGAGCAGAGTTAGATTGAAAATATACATATATTAAAAATAGACCCGCTTGGTGAATTAGTAAAAAACAGTAAGTTAATCCGGCCACTAATAAACTTTACACTTTTTCTTTTTTAAATGGGTCTGTTAGCCATTCTAACAATCGTTATTCCAACTTAATGTCAAGATAACCTCAGAATCTGATAAAATCTAAGCTGTTCACATAACTATATCTATGCACAGATCTAGAGAATACATCAAATGTTGTTATATGTTGTTGGGTTCAAGCTACTATCATTTTTACACTGCTCTGTGGACAATAAAGTTAATATATACCTTCCTGAGGAGCCACCACTGCAGCTGTAGCAATCCACAATACAGCATCAACTAGTACAATGATGAAACTCAATATCCAAAATACAATACTGACAATTCCTGCATAAAATATGTATTTAAAAACTTGCATGTATAGACTTCCTATCAAATTACACTTACTTATCTTATCAGATAGTTCACTGTATCTGATAGCCACGGCAACAGCTGCAATGATTAGTAGACCAACAGACACTGCCCATAGCCCAAGTCCAATGACCATAACTGCAACATTCCATCTAGTGAGTTTAGCAGTACCTAATCAAGTACATAAATATAATGCTACCATGGGCTTAAAATATAATAATTAAGAAGTATTTTTGTTAAATTTATTATCTACACTATGTGTTAACAAAATACTAATAGTATATAATTCAGTTCACACCTAGCAAGCAAGCAAATTGTTATTTTCTTACATTAACATTGCATGTTCTTATCATGAGTTTCCTTGTTTATTAAATTCTTTCTTTCACATAAACTCATCTAAAAATGACCGGTTTTGTGAAAATTAGCCCAAATGCCACATCTAAGGTTCCAACTGCGCCAAATAATAAAATAATTGACCCATAACACTTTAATCGGAGATACTGAAAAAATTGTTCGCCACTTTTAGGCTGATTTTCCCAAAACAGGTCACAGGAATACATATATTGTGGTTTTGAGTAGCAAAGTATATGCCAAGAGTTTATAATCAAGTATTATTGAGTACAATCTCATAGCTTGTAAAATTTCTTCATCTCAAAAATACATTATTGTTTATTTATTGGTAAATTATTCTAAATATACAACGGAAATAAAATTTCTAGTATGATTATGACAGAAATACAATGTAACTCACTCCCTTTAAAAATGACACTCGAATTGAATTAAAGATGACCAGGTCTACCCTGGTAACACAACATAAACTAATCATAAGCTATCATTACAAATATTTAATAATCATGCATGCATGCACCTCACGTATTTATTGTCATCATCTAACAGCTGTGAGCCCACTGCGATGTCTGGCTATGCATTCTGAGGTGTTTTAAAATAATTTTTGCGTATTGTTCACTTTTATCTGTTTTGAAGTAACACAATATGCAACTACAGTCCTACAAGTAATTCAACAAAAAGTGACTATGACCATCCCCACTGTTACTTTAGCCAGCCGTGGAGACAAAGCTTGTATCAAACCTGAGCTAGTAGCTGTAATGGCCATCAGTGTGTTCTAATTTCAAACATATCCACAGCAAAACACTTTCTTTGGGCTATTCACCCAATTAAAAATTTGTCAGAACATCAAACTTCTAACCCAATACTTTTTGTATGTAAGTTAACAATGAATTATTTATATAATAAAATAGACTAGAATCTCTTTACAAATAATTCTTGTATTTATGTCCTCAGTGCCATATTTAACTTAAAATACATTTACAGCAATGATTTGGTAGCAAAGCTATGTGCATTTAGAGACTATTGTAGCCCTTGTGATCTGTGATCCAAAGGACAACCTAAATCTACATTTTTGTATTCACTGTTGTAATTATAATTGTCGCATCCCCATGCATAACATTAATTTTAAAATGCAGAAAATGAAATTTACTGCCACAAAAGTTGGATATATTTAAAAGAGGGTAAAGTAAGCAGAAAACTGAATATACTGGGTGCTAATTACGATACTAGATAGTGACTAGCTTTGGTAAAAACACAACGATAATTCACTACAGTATGGTAACCACACATACTAATTTATCGTAATAAAATTAAATTCAAATATACCAGCAATTCATATATTACAATAGATTAATACATTTATCATGCTGTTTGGCCATGGAGAGTGATGACAAGAATGCATAACATTACTCTTCTATTTATGATTTTTAGTCAAATGAATATAGGTATTGGCTGAATTGGAAAATCTTAGACTTGTATAAGTGAGAAAACATGATGAGAAAAAAAATCACACTTCTTTGAAGTATTATTTATAAGTAAAAAATGTGTACAATATAAAAGAGTGATTCAGTCATTCTCGGCTGAAATTTAGTTATCATAAACGAGTTAAAAATGTTTTTGTCATCAATCTGAAATACCACTATTTCTTTCACAAAAGTAAACATTACCAACTTAGGAAGCAGCTGCATCTTTTGAACATAGTTACATATCCCGAGTGGCACACATTAAAAAAAATTTATTCTTTTATATCCAAAACAAGCACAAATAATTCATAAGCCTTCTATTAAAAAAGTATTTGTTTAAAACTAAACAATGTTAATGTCTATTATGAATTATATAAAATTTTAAACAGTATCTATAATAATATGCTTGTGTGTCAGTAACTACAAAAACGACCGATGACCGATGTTGTGTATTCATGAAGAATAGGTAAAGATTTGTCTCATTCAGTTGTAAGCAATTAATTGTAAACTAAAAAGCGGGTGGAATAGACTAGAAAAGGTGGAGTAGGTTTCAAAAGAAAAGGTAAAAGTATGAAAAAGAAGTAAAAAAGTAGATTAAAAAGTGGGTGGAATCGGTAAGGTAAAGAAGCATAGTAAAAATTACAGTTTAAAGGTGGCGTAAGTTTAAAAATGGAAGGCGAAAGTACGATAAAGAAGGCAACTATTTGCAAACCCTATGTACACAACATGATAGAAGGACAAAGAAATTTAGAAGCATGAGAGATAGACAAAGGAGGAGAAGGGACCCCATGACAAAAGAAGAATGAGCTGAAAAAAGGAAAGGTGGGGGATAAGAAAAGCTGAGAATAAAGAGAGCAGGAGAGGGAAACTAATGTAACCTTAACTAAAGGTAGAGAATAATAACAATGAATATAAATAACTTATGCTACTGCATTCTTACTCCATAATATGTCAGGCACCACTGTGTGGCGCTTAAATATTTTTAATTTACCTACAAACCTTAAAAACCCTCCCTTTACTTTCTAATAATTGCCCAATGAGGCTTTATAATATGCAAAAACAGCAAAAAGTTTACATTTATTTAGTTGCCCCGAAGTCAATGTTCTAGCTCTTAATCACCTAGTATATATAGCAAAACATCATTCTGTCCTTTCATTCAAAATGAGTTACATGTAGCTATGTAGCCATGTATTATAGCTAAAAACAATTCTTCCCTTAATTGTCCTGAGTAGTGGTAGCTTTTTAGTAAAAAATAAGCCACTCTGATTATCTAATTACAAGTAATATTCCTGACTAAAAGCACTTTAGCTACCACAAAATGACCCCAGTTTTTTATTCACGTATTTTAATGCCATAGTAATCACTTGCTGAAATGTTGGACTTAAAAAAAAATCATTTTAAGAAATTACCACACAGTTATGAGCCTAATCCTAACTTACTGCTGTAGTAGCCGAAAAAGCTGACCTCCAAGCAAACAAATGATAGAGTCACGCTCGCCTTGCTCACTCACCAACCAAAGACTTTATTTTACATTTACCAAAGACTTCATTTTACATGATCCAGCAGGCAGGGTAGCAAACATTATTGTATAATTGTCTATATTATTATTATATTATATATAATAATATTAATATAATAGTTGTAACCAAAAATTTTGGCATAAATGGAGATTTACGAATTTACACGATTACTTAAGCTTACCTGCCATACTGAGCACAATCTTGATGTTTTTTGTTGAAGTTGATGCTCTTTATTATTTAGGCTAGCCGTGCCTACTGTCACGCTTCTTAATTTGCAACATTCATGACATTACCACTGTTTGCATTATGGTGTTTTTTTATTCTTTCTGTGCAAAAAAAGCTAAAACATGAGAGCCTAATGCCCACTAGAGCTATAGTATTACTTATAAAAATAATTATTTAATGAGTGGTATCCTCCTATTATAAAAATATATACATCACATCGTTAATCCTTACCTCCCACATCAGAAAAACTTCCTTCCGTCTCTATCTGTTGGTCCAAGTTAAATTGAGCCACATAAAAGGTATCCTGCATATTCAATAAACTAGTTGTAGGTATAGAGGAGTTGATGGCTCCAGTAAAAGACATCCGTGACATTGCATCAGACTTGTTCTTTCCAGTATAAACTACACATGTTCCATTAGTACTTGACACACATGTTACAGACTCCAGACAAACAGATGGTATGACTTCTATTATTGAATTGTTCATCGTAGTGCTACCAGCTATACCAGATACAAGTATGAACAAAAATGATGTGACTAAAGATAATATGATACATAGTAATTGGGGGAAACAAGTGAAGCAAGAGGGACTGTACATATTTAAAGTGAATAATTGAATATCATAATATATATGTATTATGCTATTTGCATATAATGTATATAATGTTGGCAACTGATACAAATACTTCAAAAGTATATACGTGTAAACAGAACAAGTAGAAAAATCCGATACCATAAAATATGCCTTGTGTTATACCTATGCAATTTCTTTCATCTTTGAAATATAATTAATAACTGACCTATAGCAGTGGTCTGGCTAGAAGAGTTGGTCCCTAGATCCTTGTTACTGGCAGTGATTTCTATGAAGTACTGGTCATACACAGGTTGCTGTGGAACAATGATTTCCTCTGTGCACTGAGTCTGATTTGTACATCTGCTAGTAGTTAGATGAATATCATTGATAGAGTCATTCTTTAGGCGTATGGTATAAGTCATTTCCAATCCACAATCTGCTGGTGGACCCTAATAATAAAAATATTTTTTAAAAATGATGTTGATTCATTACAAAACTTAAAGCATTAACCTGAACTCATAATAAAAATTTAGCACAAAAAGAAATAAATGATATCTACTACATCAGGTACGAACTTTTCCGTAATTGTTCCTGCTGCACTTGTGGGAAGGCTAAATATATAAAATTTCATATGCACACATATTATGCTAAATGTACGAAATATAGTCATTAAAATACGTTACAACTATGGGTGTACGAATAAAGCAAATAATTGGCATCATGGCATGGCTGCAGTTCAGCTGTGATCTTAGCTGTCATTGTTTGCACTTAAACAACGCATTCCATTTATAGAAAGTGAGGCAGAATATCAAAATTTTACCTGTACTTGTGCGGCATATATATCTAATCTCAATGTAGTAGTGACAGATCCATACTTCCTACTCTTTAAGGTGGGAACACTGCAAGGGTTTCAAACAGGATTTTTGCTGGTGTGGGAGACACAATGTGTCCTTACCCACATTCATTGTAACCCATACTCCCCTATGTACCAAACCATGACTGTACATAAATATCCATTTAACTTTAACTTTTTACTCTACATGCTGTCTTAACACTTACACCATTAAATTGACTGATAAAGATAAATAATTTTCCATATCACTGATATCAGACTGTCTGAAGCTAATTCTCATATTAATACACTTATTTTTTTTGACCAATCATGTCAGGAGTGATATAATTAGAATATAAATTTTATACCGGTAATATACTTAGCTGTATCATAAACTAGAGCTAACTGGTGTCTATCCATTTCTGCCATAAATTTCTTTTTGAAAAAAATCGACCCATAAGGCGGCTTTACCCGGAGATACTGAAAAAATTGTTTGCCACGTTTAGGCGGATTTTCCCAAAACCGGTCACATTTGGTTGCTTACCCCTTGAAAATCCACTGTCCAATAGTCCAGTCAAGAAGAGAATACAACACAGGTCTTGAGCTGGTATGTCCAGTGAACAAGTATGTATAAAAGTGTTGTGTGTTGCTAAAACTAAACAAAGTATTTAACTAACAAAAATTATTAGCAGCTAGCATTCAAATTCAAATTTCAGTCAGACCAGCTCACTCGCTGTTTGTGCTGAAGCACATCATTAGTATATATTTATAATGTACATGTATGTGGACATTGTTTTAACCAAGAATAATTATGTACACATAAATTCCTATCACTTACCAAATAGTTGTTGGTTATACTTACCAAAAGTCCCCAAGTTACTTTGATCCTAGATAGTTGTAAATCTCCATCATAAATTGGGTCCACTGATGTAATATTAACAATTCCTAATTTTTAAATAAAAATCAACAAATTAATAAGCATCACTTGTATAGAATGGCAATTCATTGTAAAATACATTATTATAGGTGTGGACTCATTACTGCTCAGTAGCAAGGCAAAAACATAGAGAGAGAAAACACTGCTAGGCAATATGAGCAAGTTAATTGATAGAAGGACATAATATACACTTAAAGTTTTAGTATTACAGAACACTACTACTGCTAAAGCTCACCAGGCTTTGAATTGAGCCTTATAAGTACAGCAATATGTTTAGAACAACATTCATGCAGACAAGGGACACAAATTGGTAACAAATTGTTTCTGTACAGCACTGCAACATTATACTTTAAGTATAATGTTAGCTGTAGCTGTTTTCATGACAACTAACCATTTTATAATGTACTCAACATTACAATATGATGTTTGATACAGAATAAGAGCATGTGTTAAATAAGTTAATTTAAAATCAAGATCATTCACTATATTGAAGTTCCATTTATAAAACTCACTGCCACCTCTACAAACTCATAGCGGGCAAAAGCATGATGATGGTTATTATACATACTTATTTCTGTCTGTCAGTGAGTTAGTTATTCTGTCACACCCTTTAATGTGCCAGAATTTATTTTGCTTAGACGTAGCTTTGAGGGCCCCACAGGCTAAGATTTTTTATACTGCTAGAGATTCATCTGTAGCAGACGGCCTATGCAGTCCAATCGCCAATGTACAACATCCGGCGTTTCCTACTGTAGCATGCTAATTACCTGCCTCACTAACTAGCAAAACAAATGGTGGACTATATGCAGGAGTTTCTTGCATTTTAAGACATCTAGCAAGTTTTTAAAGCCAATTTACTGTAACTTACTGGACGTAGTGTAGGTAAGTTTTTGTGACTGCTATAAATAAAAACATTCTCTGTTGATAATGTAAGTTTTCTTGCTGTACTGGACACTGTATTATTAGTAAGAATTTTGTTGCACAATGTGCAGGCAACAATCTAAAATTAAATTGTTGAAAGCTTCTCTATCCAACAAATGGCCCATGCTGTGAGTGTCATTACTGAGGTGTGAAATTGAATTTATACAAGCATAAAAAATATACTAGCAATTATGATTCATTCATCATTACCGTCTTCACCAAAAATTGAGGTCACAATGTTGTCTATTTCTTCAGTGACCTATGTTCCAATTTCACTGTCTTCAGTGTCCCCATGAGAAAATATCTCCATCAAGTTTTTAACTAACATTAACATTTTCTGGCTGATTTTCAAGGTAAATAGTTAAAAAAAAATCTGTAAAATTCTTCAAGGCATCTTTATAAACTAGTGTGTCCTTGAAAATTTGTGGTTTTTCATTGTGATGTTAACATATCAGATCTGTAGCTAGAGGTTTAGGCTATGTCACCATATTGCTTCATTAACATTTTGGGGTTATTATACATTACAGTTCAAATATATTGCAGAACTTCAGAAACTTTGGCATCTCCTACAACAATGTTGCTATTCCTACAAGCAGCTTTGGTGCAGGTAAGCATAGCACAGCAGAACAATTTTAAAGGGGGTGACTTTAGTTCCCAACTAGGGCGGGAGTTAGGGTTATTTATATTCTTGAAGCTTGCTTATAACAAGCGTGACATATGCATGCCTCATTAGGGCATTGCAGCATTACTATTAGATTTGGCAGCAACATGTATATATTTTGTACTATTGTTTCCACACAAATACAAGGACCACATTTACCTTTATGTGTGCTAACTTGTGCCATATTTAATGCATACCATACTACTATAGTTATCGAGTACAAGATGGTTGTGCAGTGAGACACTTAGAATAGGAGTCTGTAATAAGAGAACTTTGAAGGATTTAATAAAGGAAAAAAGACATGTAAGAACTAGTTTAGAGAGCCACCGAATAAGAGACACTGAATAGGGGATTTGCATGATGACATCACGTAACATCCTACCACGCCCACCGATGGTATCACTGCACACCGTGTCCCATTGAAAATGTATTAGTTTTGCTGACCGCTTGGTCTATTTTTTGCTGTAGCAACAGCACCAGGCTGCACAGAGCTTCCAAATTACAGGAATAGCTTTATTATGAAATTTACTAAGTGCTGATAGCAAAAGTTTAGGATTTCCAGCCCTGGCTATTGGAATTCCTGGGAGTGAAATTTGGTGATGGTTATCTAACTACCCTACTTCTTCTTGGAACTCATCTTGAAAACTGAGACAGCTGATTTTTCTCAGAATTCTATAGCCTGGGGGTGGCCTGCTTCTTAGAAGCTGATTGTGGTGAAGATACTAATTTCTCTGGAGGGATTGGTGAGTCTTAAAAGAGAAGTTAGAAAAAGAGATTGCTTTGTTCCCTGAATGCTAAGATAACAGAAGAAAGAACAACATGGTGATCATTTCACAACTTTCCTAAGGATAAACTGATGAGAAAGAAATGATTAATTTCTAATTGATCCTTGGTTGTTGTTGTTGCTTTTGCATTGTGTCAGTGTAAGTTATCGATAAAATAGTGCAGTCAGATGTGCAAGTTACTCTGGCAAAGTGGGACATGGGGCACACAAGTTATTATTGTAGTAAATTACATAATGAACAATGATCTACTAATTGTACATACCTTCCAAGTCAAATTGATCCAAGAGAGTTGAATATTTGATAATACACTGGTATCACTAATGTAATGTCAATATTTTCTAATTCAGCGAAGCGAGCAGAGCTGACTCACTAAAGAGTCTGCGATATATATATATATATATATTTTTGTTATTTTTTTTGTTAGGTCTAGAAATTGTTTTTGTTCCTGCGTGGGCGTACGTGTGCACATTTTCTCCTACGCGCTTGCGCGGGCTGGGTAACCTATTTTGTTTTGTTTACCTGCCGTACGAAGTAGCGATGCCCAGTGAAACAAATTCTGTGAAAGAGAGACAAAACGTTAGAAATGCTCGGTTAAGAGTTTGAGGGCGTTAGAAATTCCAGAATAAAAATTAGTAATGAGAGAGATAAGAAATGAAAAGACAGGGCAAGGAGGAGTAAAGCTAAAACGAAACAGAAACAGGTAGCAAAGTAAAGAATCTTTCTTTTTGAAAAGCCATTAAATGTTCCCTAATTTATTTATTAGACTATTCCTGAGGATTACGGTACCAGGAGCCTTCATCATTAGAAAAAGCTACCACTATTGTTTTCTCACTTTGACAGTATTTTGTAGCCACACCAAGCGTGCACGGAATAGCTGCAATTACAGGGAACATACATCGCTCGCTTCCCTATTTTGTGCTATTAGAGCGCATCACTAGTTTTAAATAAACATCAACAATTAAGATTTTCCAGTATTCAATGACATAAATATATCACTATAGACATGAAACCTTCAGTGTTTCATTGTTTAGTTGCACAATACAATGGTTATTGAGACTACACTGCATAGTATGTTAGCAAGTCAGTTATTGTGGGGAGCATACATGCATGCACACAACATAGCACTAAATCTTACAGCAGAAACCAGCTTCATTATATTCTCAGCACATAATATTAGGGTGACATGAGCTGGCATTAACTTCAAAGACTGCCTGAGTAATGCTAGGAAATAAAATTGGCTAAGATATTCTGGAAAACAGAATAATAATTAAATAATTTCGGCATTTAGGAGTCAAATTAGTTCGACACAATTATCAGAATTCAGATGACTCTGCTACTTTTTTATAATGTCGGGCCTAATTTTGAGAGAATGTGAAGCTGTCCGCTCTGCATAGGTATGAGCTTTTGTGGGTAATACCTCCTAGTGTCGTGTCGTAATCACATGAGCAAATAAAAATAAATTCATGCTAAGTGCCAAGTACTGTAGTGAAGTTTTGCATTGAAAAATACATGCTGGTAAGTGTTTCTTGCAGTGTTTACATTTACCATTTTCATTGCTCGAGCTACACTGATACTTAATTCGAATAGCTTATAATTCTAATGGTCAGAGATGCTCTTGTAGTTTCTAGCTAGTGTATTTAGTAGCGCTGAGAATTCAACCTTTGGTGCTTCATTTTACATGCATTCACAGTTTGTTGGATTGTTATTTATTTCCAACCTATGAACTTACCATAGTCTTCTACTACAATATTTTGGCTTAATAAAGAATCTCTTCCACATTGAATAGATGATCCTCTTAAGTAGCTGAAATGACCAGACAAAGTTGATACAATATCAATAATAACTGAGCCATTAGCATTAACAATAGTAACATTAACAGTAGCGTTATTAATGTTAATAGGAAAATTGTGATTTGATTCGAATATATATTGTACCACTGATGATCCACTGATGAACCAATTCAATACAATATGAACACCTCGACCAATACAAGTGAACTCAATATTGCCTGGACAAAATGATCCATTAAAATTTGGTGGACTAACTTGTAATTCATAACTTGCACTTTCACCATCTGAAATACAAGACAAATTCAAATTATTGAAGGATTGGTTTTTCACTTTAAAAAACAATCAACCTTAACATTGTAATAAAATAAAATTAGATCATTTAGCAACTGGTTTTGTAACTTAACGGTTTACTACGTACAACTGGTTTTGTAACTTAACAGTGTACTACGTACAAGGTGCTTAGTAACTGTGCACCATTCATTATACTAGAATGTTTTCTATGCATTATATACTTTTCATTTTATATAGTGAACTATATTATTTTTTTCAGTAATAAATGCAATACTCTTTAAAGTAATTTTTATGGGAATTGCCAAGCTAAAATGTCTCTACTATAGATAAGCAAAAAACTTATACACACTAACCATCTGCTTCTATTTTTGTCAAACCACTCAATTGGCTACACGTAAAGTTGATTTTCTATATTATATGCATGGCAGTTCTTCCAAATGATCAACGTAAGAATGATGTAATTGTCCATGTAAGTTATAAACAGCTTAGAATTTAGTTAGGACATGCAACATTATATATATATAATATATAATATATTATATATATTTACTAAGAATTTATTATATAATGAGCATCAATATAAATGTGGTAATGTATGAATAAGCAGAAATGAATTTTTAGGTAAAAGGAGGAAAATATAATCTTACTTTTATTTCATAAATGTTTCATTACTATATGGCTGTTCACAAAATAACATGACAGGATTTTCAAACATAGGATTTGACTTATAGGGAAAATGAACTCCCTTATTATTGCTTCCATGACAATTTATTTGCTGTAATTATAATTGAAAGTACTTCCTGCTTAGTTCTGATACAGGATTACATATAAAAGTGAGCTGATGTTTATAGAAACAAACACATAATAATAATAAAAATAATAATAATAATAATAATAATAAATAATAATAATAACAAAGCACCAGATACAAGTGATTTGCTTTTATGATACTACATTCGTATCTAGTCATGATTGATTATCTTCAATTAATGGGGGAGAACCCAACCATTATACTAGAATAATTAATTGGGAATTTGTTTCCAATTATATCACCTAGTCATATGTGCTGCCATACAATCCTACATCCCCTCCCCATATTAATTATAGCAAAACACACCATGGCAACATAAATATTCCATTTAGCTAATAATTGTTGCTACTGTAAACTAAACTAAAACAAAAAAAAAAATTGTTTTTGTCATGGATTTCTTGTAATAATTCTCTGGTCCACACCAGCTTTAAACACACTGATTTCTACCACTTGTGAGTTTGAATAATATTGCAGTGGAATTAATTAATTTCTCTGCCTGACCACAAAATCCAAGATATGATAAAATATTGGCTGTATCATTGACAGAATTCAAGCAATAGTGTCTACAACCTTCCCTTATCACTTGAGGTACCAAGTGTGCTAGTGAAATAAAGACAAATCAAATAACAAAATCATCTGTATCTTTACTCAAATTTTAAGAGTCATCAAGTAGATGCATTACTGTAATTATTGAGACCATTATTGAAGATGCATCACATACCACACTTATTGTAATTTTGAAATACTCTGGACCAGTTTGCTGTGAATTGAATAGATATTAATTTAGTTGCACAAAGTCAAACAAATAATGTTAAAATGGTACGCTTGGAATTAGAATTTTGTGCCATTTTAAAAGCTGAAACAGCAGCTTGGAGCTGAGCATTAGATTGAGTTGCATTTAAGCTTTTCTTTGCCGGTATTCTTGGGGTTTCCAAGCCAAAAAAGGCCATAAGAGGGGGAAGTTATTAATAATAACATTTCTGAGCTAAAAGAAGCAAGAACAGTTAAATGTAGCCTCCCAAGCTATCCTCCTTAATAATTGTTAAAGCTCAGATTCAGAAACCAAGTTTACGTATGATATTGTTGTCTTCACAGTTAACTAGGTATAAGTATTGGAGCACATAATACAGTAGAACCTCAGTATAACGGAACTCACTTATCCGATGACTCTGTATAACAAACTGTGCAATTAGCAAAATTTTGTGCATGCAGCACAAACCACACTGCAAAAGCAGCTGTTTTGCTCCCACCAGTCTCCTTTGCTGGCATTTACAGTTTGAAGTCAAAAATTTAATTAAACTGAACACCTGAATTATTTTAATGGCCTCTCATGCTCGTTAATGTTGTGTACATTTTTTGTCATTCTGTTTTTTGTAAGTATTGCCGGCTAGAGGCAACGTGTGCTCATGGTACTTTTATAAAAACCCTGATTCTATATCACCGAGTGAATATTCAGAAGACCTTACTACATGCATTGAGACTCCGTCCAGGAAGCTCAACTTATAGTTAGACAAAAACGATTTTATTTATCTAACCAGCTAAAATTTAATCTCACAAGGTACTTAAGTCAATCTGCATACTGAAACTAAAACTATAATGCTTTGAAAATAACAAATCACTATAAAATCTAGCTTAATTTTACGACGTTTTAAAAAGTAAACAAAAAAATGCAAGCAATATCGCACTATAGCTATTGAATGAAATAACAAGATGTTTTAATTAATAACTTGACTCTGAATTATTTTAATTAACCAATCAAAACTATAATTGTCATTTGTAGATTTAAATATCCATGGTTGAAACTAAAATTAATGTTGGTTGTTTAAGAAACCAACTTAAATTAAAATTAATATATCTTTAATATAAAAACTATATCGAAACTAAAAATGTTGAAGTTAAAAAACATCACTATCTAAATGCAACAAAATACAAAATATATAGTCTGGCGCAGCCAGACCCTTTACCTAACCACTACGCAGAGAAAGGGTCTAGGGACAATCATGCACCTTGGCTGTTCTACAGTCAAGATTTTGGGCTGTGGTTAGTTAACATTTTTTTTGTGGTCTCCTAGGCAGCCCTCGGTGAAATGAGTGGGCATCTTACCACAAGTGTACATAACGGAACCCGCATTCCTGAACTATCAAAGTGTTGGTGGTTGCTGTTCTTGCGCAAAATACTCTGTGGTTGTAATCAGATCAGCTCGTCCAGCAAACCGTGGGCGCCACAACAGTAATTAGACAACCACTACCACATTCCTCTAGAACAACCAAGGTGCATGATTGTCCCCAGATCCTTTCTCCGCGTAGTGATTAGGTAAAGGGTCTGGCTGCGCCAGACTACAAAACGTACAATTATTATAACGTAATGCATGAATGAGTTAACTGTAAATTCCAAAATATTGTTAACATGTTAAATTAAAAGAATTGGTCATGACATGCACTTAACAATGAACCTATTGCTTAGTAGTAATGCACTTAATAATATTTACCTATGCTGAAAATTGCAGTTTTTATAGTTATTAGCTAGTGCTGAATAGCCACAAATCATAGAGTAGGAATTATTGTAGCAGCTTAGGCAGTATCAAAGGTGATTGGCCAGCGTATGAGGCGCTAAAACACAATCAAATATTGTTTATAGAGGGATGTCATTTTGTACTTTAATCTACGCGACCACGCCCAATGCTCTACAGAAAACAAACAAAAGTTTTTGTTTTGACGATTCGTACCCGTATCACACACTTTTAAACGGTTTTTGTCTCTCTTCCTGCCAGCGTAACCGGCACCTACATGATCTGAATGTTGCTGGACGCAGGTAAACTTACCGAAGATAATATTTGTATTAGTTGCGGCGGTCGTACTGCTGTGTACACGGACATGCACCCTAGTAACAGTATTGCATTTGAAACCATTTCGTCCGTAGTCAAGTTACAAAGAGAGTACAATGTACGCATTGTGTAGTATATCCAGTGAACAAGTGTGCTAATATTTATAGCTAGGCCAGCTAGCCGCTACTTGTGCTGAAATATTATATCTGAGCCTGCTTTATCTCAGCAACTAGATACTCCTACTACATAACTTACCTTTTACTTCTGGTAATAAAATAGCTACGATCCACACTAAAACTTTTATATAATATAACGGCATAGTTCACAACAAGAGCCGAGCTGCGGTGTCACTGCGTTTTACCAAGTTAACTGGGCGGAGTTCGACTACGCCCATTTAATGGACTGCTGTATTAATGGAGTCCAGGGGACTGCTTTATACGTATTGTAGCCAAATTGCCAGTTCTCGTTTTGTAAAGTCTCCAACACTTTGTAGGAATAGAGATCTGTCGTGCAAAAAAAATGGTCCGCGTCAAAATTGGTGTCGCTCTATGGATTGACGAAAACAATGAGTTATTATTTTAATTATGTAACCTTTAAAGTTTCAATAGCATTTTAAAATCTAATTGGGCTATTCAAAAAAAATAGTTTTTATTAAATCCAGCTCTCTGGCACTCAGGTTAATCTTCATTATTGCGTTGTGTATGTCCCCACTTCGATCATTTATCAAAACTTCCAGAGTTTCTTACCCTATCTTGAGAAATTAATATCATCTAGCTCTGTTCGTATAGTAGGAGATTTCAATCATCCGGACATAAATTGGTCTTCCCTATCCAGTTCGTCTCTTGTATCAGACCTTTTTTGTGACTTGTCTTTGACTACAATCTAACCCAGCTTATGCATGAACCTGCACACACCAAAAATAATTGTCTGGATTTAATACTGTCAAATATTCCTGATAGTGTACGTTAACCTCATCAATATAACTCCAAGTACACTGATTCAATCTGACCACTTCGTGATATCT
>WLWD01001670.1_pt1 | contig 36700 bp, 22 predicted proteins | sample 6712731 | NCBI WGS metagenome assembly WLWD01 (sample SAMN12718690, study PRJNA576275) | sponge metagenome | isolation source: marine sponge | host: Mycale hentscheli | place: New Zealand: South Island, Marlborough, Capsize Point | collected 2014-11-01 | reverse complement strand
GGCAATGGACCAAGAAAGACATTGTGGGTGAAACTTCAATTCTTAATCAGGTTGTACAAGAAGCTGTAGAAAGTAAGTAGAAAATATACCAATTTATCATGGTAAGACATTATAATTATCATAGTAGTATGCCTTTAAATTACAACCAATTTTATCATAATATAGAACTTGAGCTTTATTTCAGGAATGGGTCGTGAAGTTAATTGAGTAGCTCCCACATATGAAGTGTGACACTTAACCATACGTCTCCAGTAATCAGAATAATTAAACCCAGTTTCATTTCAGATAATATGAAATCTACAATTTTATATACCAATAACAGTTTTTTTGTATGGAATTTGTAATGCATAAACTTGGATAACAACTTGATGAGTACAAGAAATATTTCAAAATGTATCTGTAGTATAAGTATTAGTTCTTTTCTGTTAGATTTGCTTACGTTATAATAGTGCCTTATAATTGTGAAAAGTTGTAACTCTATAAAACAACAAGTATTATTTATTTAGCATAAATGATCTAAGTCAAAAGAATGCTGACAAGCTCATCAAAATTTACTGTAACAGTTACAAAACACTTATTCTCTTTCATAAATTGAATGAAATGCTAATTGAATTTGATTGATCATTTTATGCAGATACAAAGCCAAAATTTCAAATCCAAAGTGTGTCATCAACTGAAGAAGTTGTAGATGCCCAATCTTCAAATGATGCTAAGGAAGTGTCTTTAAATTCAACTGTAGAAGATATAAGATCACCGGCTGAAACATCAGCAACTACTGATAATGAAGAAAATTTAAAAGAATCACATGCCATCAATTTAGCTGAAATTTATCCTGCTTATATTGAAGCTGCAGCAGAACACAATGAAGAGAAGGCAAAGTATTTACTGAAAGACACTATATACTTGATAACAACTGATCATGGAGGCCAAACTGAATTTCTAGACCTCATGTCTCGCTTTCTAATGGGGGCTTCTTTACATCTTATTTTCAGTCGACTCACTGATTCCTGGGACAGTGTTTTTAAAATGTATTGCACCAATGAAGATGGAGTTTCTACTGAGAAAGAAGACTCTATAGTAACTCTAGAAGAAGTTACCTTTCAAACTCTAGCTAGTATAGCATGCATGAAGAATACGAGTGACAAAATGACCTCAAATCAAACCTCTAATGCTGACATGGAGAAAACCAACGTAGTTACTAAAGCTATGTTTGTGGGAACATTTAGAGACAAGGTGTCTCTGTCACAGTTTAGAGAAAGGGATCAAATTCTTAAAAACAAAATTGAACAAACAGAGTTTTACCACCAAAAAATTGTCGAGTATGCCTCAGAAGAATTCCCAACATTAGCACTGGACAACAAGAAAGGAACTGTAGAGGAAATCAGCAAAGCAAGAGAAACGTTTGAGAAGTGTATTAAGAAGAATCTAGGTAAAGTTCACATTCCTTGCTCCTGGTTAATGTTCAGCATTGTTCTGCGATCAAAAAAAAGGCGTGTGATGACACTCACAGAATGCAATGAGATTGCAGAAGGTTTAAATATTGGTTTATCAGATGTACGCAATGTTCTATGGTTTCTTCATTATCGTGTCGGCACGCTCCTGTACTATCCAGAAGTGAGAGGATTTGAAAACTTAGTCATTTGTGATGTTAAGGTTAGAAATACTTGCATATTATTTTATTTCTGTTAAGACTTTATTAAGGTTAATTGGAATCAATGTTATTAATAAACAATAATAATTTTGTAACAAAATATACATTATTTTTGAGTTACAAAAAATTAAGTAGTTTTAAAATTTACATTACACATGGTAATCAAATGCCTAATACACCGACTTAATCATAAATACAGGATTTTTAAACTATGACCTCTACTAATTTAAGTTATAAATATTAGAACTTGTATAGTCATTATTCCAGACTAAAACTTGATTGAACAAAATAACTAGCAATTATTATATGAACAAAATCTTTGAAACTAAGAAAGAAAGTTTTGTCAATATAATATGAATAAACAACTAAACTAGATTTGGTATTGATTAGAACTTAATAGAGACTTATGCTAAATTAAAATAAAAGAACTTATTGAAACTTTAATTTCCTGTTTGGAGTGTATATCAAAATGTATTATCTGAAAATCACACAATAAACTTGAGGCATTCACACTTTTCATTATTTGGAGCAATGCTTCAATTTGATTACATTCCATTATTTAGTAAATATATAGTGTGTATAATGATATCAATATTGTTCAGATAATATTTGATGTGGCAACACAACTAGTAAAGAAGACATTTATTTTCCAAAAAGTTGGACATCAAGCAGCAACAATGTTTAAGAACAAAGCTCAGTTCACAATGGCAGATCTACGGGAAGCAACTAAAGAAAACGTCAATGATTCCATATCTATGGAATTGCTAATCACACTTTTTGAACACCACAATATCTTAGCTCCCCTTCCAATAACAAAAGATAGAAAAGAAATTACTTATTTTATGCCTAGTATTCTGAGATGTGCTACAAAAGATGAGCTCGAAAAGGTTCCTATTTCTTCAGATGTGGCTGCTCTCATGTATCGATACAAGTGCGGCTACTTACCATTAGGAGTCTTCTCTTCTCTTATTATAGGCCTGGTCTCAAACACAGAACTAAATTGGACTTTCAAAGAAGACAACAGTCCTTGTCGTAACAAGATTGAATTTCAAGTAGGAAAGGACTATGACACAGTCACTATCATTAGCTATGCCACATATATTAAAGTGGTACTCTACAGAGAATCTCATCCAACAACACCCACTTCTGAAGTCTGTGCACACATTAGAAATACTATCACTTCTATGTTAACAGAAGTCAATTGTAATCTCAAGTACCACAATGCAAGACTTCAATATGGATTCGAATGTACAGGCCATCCACCAGAAAAACAATCGTTTTGGGATTCTTTATTGAAACGATCAAGTAAAGCTCCACTTCATTTGTGCACACTAGAAGATGAAACCTCTCCTAAAATGAAGTGTGTGAAGGACTCAAATACTATAACTCCACTTATAGATTCAAGACAGACAATTTGGTTTGATAAGGTATGTCTTTAGTTGGATTTAACTCAGTATTACAAATAATGTACTATATTTTATTAGGAAAAATATGATGCAGTGACTACAGACACCACTTCTAAAGGTATTTGTGTTCTAAAAAGTGACAAACCTATTTAAATGAATATAATAGTATTACCTATTCAAAAAACTTTAGTTTACAACATAGTTTTTAATACATTTTGGTAATATGTGTATGATGGGTATTAAAATATATTTTATGTAAGTGTTATAAGAGTTTATGCATAACTTTGGCAAATACATTGCCGCACTGTCTTTGATGTTCTAATAGCTATGTGTAGTTGCTGTTAAAACTATCTATTGCCCTGAAAAATGCTAAGGTGGTGTTATCCGACAATGTGTATTGAATTTGTCATACTAAACTTATTATTCTACAGCATTTAAAGTGGAGGAAGATTTTATGGAGAACAATGATGCAGAACAGCATTGGTCAAGTGGTAAAGGTAATCTGATAAAAATTTGTCATGAATTGAAATTAATTCATTAGCTTCCAAACACTAGTTGACAAAAATCTGAGACATGTGACAAATCTGACAACCTGGCTAATAGTCTGAAAGAGAAGGCATACACAAAGTTATGAACATTGTATATATATATACCATGTATAAGAGAGCACTATTGCTGTTACAAAATGGTACTAGTCTTCCATGAAATTTTAACCAAATATATAATTACAATAAATATTCCACAACCGATATAGTGAAGTTATTTTAAACTAAGTTTAAACAAACATAGCTAAGAACTAAGCTAAAGGGAAGCTGTCTCTGAGCTGCACGACAACTGTGTGTGATATAAAATAAATGAATTGTTCCCAGGCCTAAACTGAAGCTTGAACTGTAATGTCACTATTTTTACTTCCAATGTAATTCAGATTATCCCTTTACTATGAGCAATCTTGTTCTTCTAAAGTGGACTGACTCTAATAACAAGAAGCAAAGAATTCAAATAATCTCAGAACTTAGTCCCAAATGGAGTGACATCAGTGACCTACTTGGATTCAGTTCTGCTCTCACCCAACAAATAGAACTCAACTACCACAGAGTACAAGATCGTTGTAAAGAAGTCATGCGTTTATGGCTCAGCAGTGAAGAAGGAGCATATCGTTATCCCACCACATGGGAAGGTCTAATTGAACTATTAGAGGATATTGAATTATCAAGTTTAGCTTCAGATATTCGAGAGGTAGTGTGTCAAAATACAGTATAAAGCAAACCATTACAAATAGCTACATATTTTTGTGATAAAGTTGTGTTGAATGTGCACTAGTTGCAAAGTATAAATTTTATTGATGTTTTTTGTATTTTGTTGATTACTTAATAGCTGGACATTTTTGTACACTAGTTATGTATTCCTCACATTTGATTGGATTATAAATTATATTTTATAGATATTGTAATTCAATGTTTGCTGTTTATGAAGAGTTATATGGATATATGGCGTGTCCTTAGGGAACACTGTAGGTCAGACATGATAGGGAATTAATTATGTCAACATAATTATTGCTCATCTCATTAAAGAACACTATTGACTACTGCACCCGTGTACGTCAGGCATCATGGTGAGTAGGAAACTTATCTGGTTTCTTTGTTTCTATTGGTACCATACCAGCTGATAAAGGTAGAGCCACAGTCCTCATGAATAATGAAGAATACTATTCTATGTTCACCCAGTTAATACAATCAGGCACTTACAGACTTGTTCAGAAGTATCCAACTAAGACTCAGGAAACTAAAATAGGCCATGAATTAAAGAACTTAGAAAGGGAAGGTATATGCTGTACAACAGGTTGAGACCCACTGGATGTAAACCACTTCTTCTTTATGGTTTCCCTAATATACACAAGTCAGGAATTCCACTCAGACCTATTGTTTACAGCATTGGATCACCATCTTCCAATGTATCAAAGTTCATATCTAACATGATGATATCTCCATTGTTTGGTAAGACATGATCAAACATAAAGAATTCAACACATTTCATGCAAATAGTTAATAGTGTATACTTGAGATCTGACAAAATGATGGTGAGTTTTGATGTGTCTTCCCTGTTCACCAGTGTTCCAATAGACGAGGCATTATCTGTGATCAGAGATAAGCTCCAGAATGATGAAAGTCTAGATGAGAGAACATGTCTATCTCCTGTGTGCATCACAGAATTATTAGAGGTATGCCTTTGGTCCACTTACTTTAGATACAACGGGAACTGTTGTGAACAAGTAGATGGAGCAGCCATGGGTCCTGTTTCTGCAGTTGTGGCCAACTTGTACATGGAATTCTTTGAAGAAAAGAAGCTTTAAATTCAGCTCCAGTTAAACCTGTTTTATGGAAGAGATAGCTATTATGTAGATGACACCTTTTGCATAGTTAAGAAAGGAAGTGAAAAACATTTTGTTGGACCATTTAAATTCTGTAAGAGGAAGATAGTAAGCTGCCTTTTTAGATTGCAGATTGAAGAGAGAGAGAGTGATGGTATGCTTACATCCACTGTGTACAGAAAACCTACATACACAAACAGATACCTTCACTTTAAGTCTCATCACCTATAATGTAAAGAGAGATAGTGAGATGCTTGTATCAGAGAGCTAGGAGGGTAACTATATGAGTGAAAACTTGAAGGAAGAAGAGAAACACCTACATAAAGTACTTCAAAGTGGTTATGACAATGCAACCATTAGGGCAGGCTCTAAAGAGTTACCTTCTAAAGATTTCACAGATACTGAGCAAGAGGAAGGTTTGATTCTTACTATTCATCCATACATGGCAGGATTGAGTTATTCAGAGAGTGTGTAAAGATTTTGACATCAAAACAGCATTTAAGTCGGGTAAGATACTAAGATCACATCTTACTAAAGTCAAAGATACTATACCCATTACCACCAAGTCATCCATAGAGTAGAGTATACTCTGCAGTTGTGGTAAAGTATACATAGGTGAAACAACTAGAAGGCTTGAACAGAGAGTGAAACAACATCTGGATGCTTGTAAGAGCATTATCCCATTACATGGGAAGAGGTAAAAGTTGTAGACAGAGCCAGTAAGAATTGTGAGTTGAATATGAAGGAAGCTCTACACATACAGATGACACCTGATAACTAACAGAGACAGGTTTAGAGCTTCCAAACTCAATGACTTATTGGTACAAGCAGAGTTCACTAACAGTTTCATCCCTTTCTTTTCATTAAACACTTATTGTTAACTTTGAATTAATCTTCTTGTAATTCATCACTCGCTATTGTTGATAATCCTATTTGAAATTTCCTGGAATGGGCCTGGCTTCACTCTCAACTGTGCCTTTAGTAACACCTAGTGGGAAGAGAAGTTTCCAGTCAGAAGTTTTGTTCTTTTCTAGGACAATTTGCTGTTCTAGTAGAATAATAGTGTATTGAACATACACATTAAAAGTATCACTGAACTGAGAACATTTTGCTATTATGTCTTTCTGTTAGCTGTAGAAACTTATTTCAACTGTTTCATGAGCTCTTTGAGCACATGTAAACACTAAGCAGTTATTTACACTCTATTGAGTCAGACTTGTTTGTGGGCAATTATATAGGATCTTTCAGCAATGGCAGTGAAGTTGAGCAATCAAACTTGTACGCTGCAGCGAGTAGCATGTGGTGTGTGCCTAGCTAATGATTCATCCACTTTTCCACTATCATAAAAAATTGTGCTATATGTACATTAATTGAGAATTCACACCAGAACAATAGGTCAAACTTTATGCACTATTTTTGCATTACTAAATCCATTATACAGCAGCATATTGAAGTGTAGATTCCATTGTTTTATGTTGTGTATTTTTTTAGAAGTATTCTTCAAAATATCTAAATTTGTTATTCACAATTTAACAATTATTGTTTCTTCTTATCCTAAATAATATCTACTAATAGATAAACCAAATCCGTATTATGTAAGTAGCCAACTCGCTTGGCATCACGTTTCAGTACTGAATTAGAAAGAATGCAGAAAGGGTGTGGTCACTCGAAGCCAAATTGCGCACTGTAACTGAACCACCCTTTCCGTAGTAAGGGTGTGGTAGTAGGCTGTTCCTGGCTCTCGTCCTGTGTTTAAAATAACAATACGACTTGAGTATTCTAATTGCGCGCTGAGCGGGACCTCATCCAGTTGTCTTATAGTTCCGAGGAATACTTTATGAGCGGAGCTACTGCTGTATAACTGGATATTTGAATTTGGTGAGCTATAAACATTGATATACATTGTATTGATGAGTAAATGATACACATTTAGTTATTTCTTGATGTAGAATAATCAAACAATAGTATGCATACCATTTTTAAAAGTTATGAGACATAGAGATATTAATTGATGCCATTTTTAAAAGTTATGAGACATAGAGATATTAATTGATGCCACTTCAATGAAAACATTATTGCCTCCTACAAATTTTGACATATCATAGCTACTTCTAGTCTTTCATAGCTCGACCCTTTATCTACCACTGCACTGTGAAGACGTCCAGGTGGCATAAATAAGTGGTACAAGCTTAAAATCCTCCAGATCTCTGTGGGATAGTATGGTTCTGGTTGTGGCTGACAAGGCACTTAGCTAACCACATCCACTTTCATAGGTTTTAGTAGTGAAGCCAGCAATGGAGGAATGGCTGTAGTGGCAAATTTAGTGAGCTGACTTCAATGCAACTACAATTACTGAAAATCTGGTTTATAAGAGGAGACTAAACTCTCAAAATTGAAACCATTGCCTTATCTAGGTGCAGCATTGATACACTTTTAGCCAAGTTCCATAGTGTGGCATCATTAAATTACTTAGGTTTTATCTGCAGAGCATCCAGGTATGACTAGCTACATTACTTTTGAACTGGTAGAATGTACTGATACCACCAGAACTCTTCCCAGCACAGTGGTGGATACACAAGATCAACTCACCACATCAAGAGTTAAAGTAGTAGAAGGCTTAGATTAACATTGTAAATTGTCAAGTAGTTGAAGTACAAGTTCATCGATAACACTATAGTAGCATATGATCATTAATTTGAGGAAACAAATACAAAATTACTCTCTTACCTGAGTTATGGTAGCTTCTGTAGTATCAAACTTAAGCTATTCTGAATATCTCAATTACTAGTAACTCTTGAACAAACTATCAGCTACAGAATAAAATCGGCCAGAGTGTTATTTTTCTAATATTAGCTGACAAATATGGAAATACTAGCTACTTGCCACAGTTTTCTTAGTATTGGTAACTTCTGTAGATATGAATTTAACCTATTCACTGGCACCAGCACCTATAGGAGCTCGAGGATGGCGTAATGCGGGGAAAATATTTCCCCCCTAAACAATAAGCACTAAAGCTTAGCTGCAGCATCCAGAGCATGGCTAATGTGTTGTTCTATTACATGTATATTATTAAGAATAGAAATAGCTACTATGTAACTAAGGTAGTCAGGCTAAAAGTATACTAGACGTTAGTTCAAAAAATGGCAAGACATATTTCTGCAACTGAGCCAGTGGATTTCGTCTGCGATGACATTTTGGAGGATGAAAGTGAGAGAGAAGGTGTACGGGAGTTATATAGCTACTGTGAGGTACTGTCAAGGATAGAGAGTTGGACTTGTTCGCCAAAGCTGTCATTTCATGGCTGGTTGAGGATACTACGAGTTTTTCAATGTGAGAACTACTAGAGCACTGTAGGTAGCGAATATACCAGCAGATGTTGAAGCAGAAATGTAAGCTTATATTCTAGGTAAGACAAACAGCTGAATAAAAAGCTGATGGACATTTGTCTCACCTCACCAGTAATTTTTATTCTGGGACCATTCCACCGGTGATATGGTGTGACAATAAGGGGGCGCTACTGCCACTAGATCACAAAAAATTACTAAATAAAGAAGAAGTTGAAACAACAAATCTGGTCCCACCCAACCCAATCTTCAGAGGCCCCTATTCAAGAAATGACTGATTTGACTGATAAACTCTATACTGCTATTGCTAGTGGGTAAAGGGTTTATTTGAATTGCATCATGTGCTATAGTGGGGCTGAGTTACTGCTGAGCCACATCGGACGGTCCTCCGATTCCATTCTCTCTAGAGTTTCTTCGCGTGTTGTTTGACTCCAGCTCAATTGAGTTTGTCCAGTTGGGTATAGTTTGGTTAGAACTTGCATTAGAAGCGGTGTATGCATAGTTTTAAACTTTCATATTGGTAAGATATTGTAAGTCCAATTTTTTATAGCTTGTGAGGTGAAGTAGTGACACACTTGATTAGGGGCATGGAGGGTTGTTTAGATGCAAAGAAAAGACATGTGTGCAGTCTTTTAATATGTAATCTTGTGAACCATACCTTTAATTTAATCATATAATTATTATTATCATATTGCTTACCTGAAAATGGTCTGGGGACAGCCATAAAGTTTTCAGGTGTGCTACAGGAATGTCTGTAGGTTGTACCAGTCACATGACTAACCTCAAACTGACTATATAAAATGATTGAGCATTAAAACTTCACTCCACTGGAAGTGGTAGTGACTGAAATCTGAAATAAGCCATACAAACTGTATCATATGGAGTATAAAGATGCACATAAAACATGGATGAGCAGCAGAAGGCTATCCTATAATTTTCTTTGCACTCTCAGAATTCACAAGTAGCAAACTCACATGCTCCTCTCAGAAGAAAGCTTTAAGTTCTCCACTCACAGCTCAAAGTCACTTGATAACAGTGTTCAAACAAGCTCTTCAAAATTGTTTTAAGCAAATTTCCCTAAGCAAAGACCTTCCTAGCTGACAGTTCATGTAGACATCCATTAGTTCATGATTAAATCACACTACTGGTTCATGCTTCACTTGCTGCATTCCAATGAAGCTGGTAAGTACTTTAGGTATCCCCAGACCCATTTTCTTGCTGTACAAGTTCTGGTGTTCCTACGTATAGGTAAAATTGATAATTGTGTGTGTAAAAATACATTTATTTAGCTACATTGAAGCATTAAGTATTTATGACAAAAAATGAAATTTGTGTATTGACTGGCTTACTGTACCACATTACATCACATTTAAGACTACCATAAAAATTCATTCCATTTTTTGTATGCAAACACTAATTCCCCATTTCATCTAGCTTATAGCTTAAAAAAAACCTCACATTCTATTATTTAACTAGCCAGCTAGCTGGCTAGTTAGCTACTCACCAGAATGCAGTGAATTTGCTGGTGTCAGTTCATGGGCCAACTCAGCACACTGCAGTTCACATGCTCCTTCAGCAGATGGAAGATCTAATGATGTTTCACTTGATGACATTGCACAGTCCCCATTACTGCCATGTGACAATTCTTCCTCATCATCGTCTTGTTCATCAGGTTGAGTATCATTTTTGTCACTGCTAGGGTCATCAGTTGGAATAGAAATGGCAGATGGATTATATGGGAATATTCCAGTAGTCTTAAAACCAGCAATTATATTTGATGGAATGAGAGACTTCAACCATGCTTGAAATTGAATCGCGTGATAACCTTTCCAGGGTGCTTCTGAAAATAAGTGTGGCATACTGCTGTCCATTTACTCTTTAATGGCTTGAACACTCCACAATCTAGCGGCTGTGATTCATGAGTTGTATGTGGAGGCAAACATAGCATAATAATATTGTGTGCTCTTGCAAACCGAATGACATCTGGCTGGTAATGAGTACTATGTCCATCAAGCAGTAGCAACAGGGGGCGCCCAGGAAATGCATATTGAATAAAATGCTCTACCATCCACCCTTTCAATAAGTCTGCATTGATCCAACCTGTATTACTCAAACCATATCTTGTTCCAGGTACTTCACCTTTTGTCCAGGCATGATTAAGATTTTGGGCATTAAAAATTATCCTTGGTGGAATGGCTTGGCCTACTGCACTAGCACAAGCTACGACAGTTACTTGCCTCTTTTTTCCAGATTGCCGATATCGAATTTTTTTTGACCCGGTCTTCGCAACAACATTAGGAACTTTATAATCAAAAGGAATGCTAGATTCATCTATATTATAGACTTAAACTTGTGCTGAATGTAATTCATGTTCATCCAAAACATCCTTCAATAAAGAGAAATATTGCTCCATTGTTTCCTTATTAATAGCATTCATTCTAACGTGAGCTGTACTATCACTCCTTCGGAGTAACAAATCGCGCTCAAGAAATCTATTCCACCACCCGTGAGTAATGTAACCCTTTTTCAGCATATTTTTGTCTCTAGCTACACAGATTCAGCTATATGCATCACATCTTTTCGTGTTTTACCATACCCTACAATGGCACATGTCTTCAAAAAAGAGCTAAGTTCACCTTCTTCTTCAGTACACAGATATGGTTTTGGACCAGGTTTAACACCATGCTTTACACGACCACTCACTCTGTCCTTTAAAGTAGATGCGGGAACTCCATGGTCACCAGCAGCCCTATTTATCCCTGCACCTTCTTGTACTGCTTTTAATGCTGCTCTCATCTGTTGATCAGTCCATTGTTTTTGCTTCACAGACTGCTCCAGAGCGTGTTTACTCGTTAATGCTGACTGTAGTTGAGATTTGTGCTTTGTCAAGCGCTTCCTCTGACTTTTTTTTGGCATGGCTATATATCAAACCTGCTCTACACTCTCGCAAACAGCCAAAAAACTGGATCCCTTTCTCTTCGTTTATGGTAAGCGAACAGCTGGTCTGGCAACCCCATTTATTTTTGCGCACGGCCAGATATTTCAATGGCCGATAATTGATGTCGCTCTAGACGATAATTGATGTCGGTCGATTTGGTTGTTTACGCTAGTAAACGTTTGAACTGATTTGTTTAGTATTGTTAAAGATCACTTCAATATTTTGCACATGTTGATTAAGATAAATCATTTACAAATAAGACATTTACGGAATTACAACTATGTGTTAAAATAGATAGTGGTCTGATATAAACAACACAAATTTTTTTCCTAACTTGATAGGATGAGTTATAATTTCTTATAATATAAATATGTTATCAAATCTACAGATATAGCATGGGTCGCCATCGTTATCGAGCTCCACACTGGGAAAGTAGCAACAGAAGACTATACAGATCAACGCTCTGGGAGACTCGATGCTCATATATCAATCAACCTCAATGTTTCTCTAACACTCAATATCTGTTAATAGCCATCACAATGATCTGGATTTTCAGAAGAAAAACTAAAACTCAATGTTCCAAACTCTGTACAGTAATAAAGCCACGAAAGACAAATAATAAAGTAGAATTGATATCTCTACCATTGATCTGGTCCATTTGGAATAGTTCAATAAATGTCTCAAAAGAAATTCATTCCAGAACTACTTCACTCAAACAGAAATTATTATTACTATGTGGAGATGTAGAAGCCAATCCTGGCCCCTATAATAAAGGTAAATTAACCTCTATCCAGTGTGATGTTAAAATGTAGTCAACCATAACTATAGCCACTTGTAAGGCAATCAATGTATTAGGTGAAGATAAATTTCTGTTTTTCTTTATTATATTTCAATTGAAATATATAATAAAAAAAATTGTAGTATTCTCTCACTTTAACAGGGTTTTTAAACAATATAGAATTTAAAATATTTGGTCGCCACCGGGAATCAAACCCATTAATGCTTGTTTGACACAAGTGCTCCGCCATTGGGCTATGACAACCAGCCAGCAAACAAACACTCTAATTCTGTATTTATACTATTAAAGTGTACTGCTATGCTACAGTTTCACTCTCAACAGACAAACGAAAGTTCTCTTTTTTTAAAGGTTTTATTTGTTGAATTTTTTTACTCCACTTTTTAACTCTTGTATTTCTTTCTCAGCCTTCTTTTACTCATTAGATTTATTGTCTTACTTTCACGGGCTTTTTAAACAATACTGAATTAAAAATATTTGGTCGCCACCGGAAATCGAACCCATGAAGAATACATTCTAATGAGTAAAAGGCAGCTGAGAAGGAAATTATGAATTGTAAATGTTCATCAGAGCTTTAAATAGAATTATGAAAATATTCATACTTGACATGTACAGCATTGGTGCAGATTAGTAACCTACCGACATTGGAACTTGTAGTAACACAATTTTAGTAGCAAAATTGACCACTTTAAATCGGTTATATTTCTGACTACATTCAGTTTAAACAATAAGATATTAATCATTAACTACTAGTGATGTGCTTGAGCACGAATGGCGAGCGAGCCTAAAGACTATACTATTTTTATATGAATGATTTTGACTTCTAACACTGAAGCTACTGAAAATAAGGTCCAGTTTTGAAATTTAGCATACAGGGTAAAGGGATTTCAGTGCCATAGTAACAACTCTCTGCAACTGCTTGAATTGAAGGAAAAAAAACAACAACAAAACGATACACATTTTTTAAAAGTGTTCTTTGTGACATTCTTTAGCTAAGTAATGGTTGTAACACACAATGACACAACTGGACATGCACTTACACAGACTTACCTTCGCAGTAGTTTAGTGGACAATGCATTTTCAGGTAAATACTGTTGCGCACGGCTTATAACCATGACAAAGAGCGCATTGACTTACCACCGCCACTTACTCAAATAGAAATGGAAGTCCCTTAAGTTTTCAAGTTTGAACTGCACCCGCAAAAGAATTCAAAACGGTATACAATTCAATTTCTAGGGTGATACGGGTACTGATCGATAAACCCGAGAATTCTGTTTAGTGCAATTTTGGGACGGGGTCGAAAACCGAACTAACACAAAAATGCGAGGGTCAAAGTACAAAAATGCCTTACGTACGTCCATACATATGTGACCGGTTTTGGGAAAATCGGTCTAAACGCGGCAAACAATTTTTTTCAGTATCCCCAGGTAAAGCCTTATGGGTCGATTTTTTTCGAAAAAATTTTTATGGCAGAAATGGATAGACACCAGTTAGCTCTAGCTTATGACGCAGTTGTAAGCTCTGGCGTGCTCTAGAACTCACACTAGGAGGCTAGAAACACTAGCCAGTTGGACTCGTGTACGGAGAGTTGCTAAGAAATTATTGGCGGACTTTTCACTAAAAGCGGGGAAAAAGCTGTAACTAACTAATTCACTTACTATTCTACATAATTCACGTACTCACGCAATTCTCGCCATCATAGTTTCTTAAGGAGCCCTGCATTAGACTTCTTTCAATCCGCCTACAACCGGTTTATTCCATAGTGTCCCGGAGACACGCAGTAATAGTATACGGACACAAGGCACGCCCCCTGACCTTAGCAACGCCTTTACCCGGCGTTTTTTCGAAATCAGCAATAATAAGTTTAGCAAAAATACTGAAGTGTTGTAGTGCGTAGGGCGAAGACGGCTTGTGCTACAGCTTCCAAATTAGGAGGACGGCATCCCAAGGCCCCGTGCTGCCTACTGGTAGAATAAATTAGAAAACTTAAGATGCCGCGTTTAGGCCAATTTTTCCAAAACCGGTCACATATATACAAATAAATAAATAAACATCCCCGATTTTGGATTGTGTTACCCCTGTAAGTGTCTCGCTCGCCAATTATTTTACTTATCAATATGCAAACCATATTCCCTTAATTTTTTCCAACAACCTATCTGAAGCACAATTAACCAGATGTATATTTATTATTATATATTTTTAATGAATTACATACAATCATTTTTAGCATTGCATTCATTATGAGTACAAGTATATTCCACTTAAGAGCATTATGTTGACAGCTGCTTTTGGACTTTAATGTTAGAAGCTGCCTGAGATGACTGAAGGATTGGAAGTTGAACATTATTTTCCATAATGGTATATACTGTCATATAATTTATAAAACAGCTAACTACTAACAACAGCTAAATACTAACTAAAATATTTATTGGAATATCCAAGTGCAGGACAAGTGATGACTTTGAAAGTAAATTTGAAACATTTTAAACAAATTAAAATTACACAAGAAAAAATTCCAATTAATAAAAATTTATTTCAGTAAATGTACATATCAGCAACCTTTACATTAATTCTGCAGTGAAATAATATTACTTTGTATATTTGTAAAATTATATTTTATTTGTACAATTTACACTATAATTTTATCTTAGATCAGCCTCTCAGTAACTATGAACCTTCACCTCGAGCACATGCTGCGCCTCGGCAAGTTCTGAACAACTGTACGTGTATGGAGGTCTTGTTGATAACTTTGATGAGAATAAAAGACAACTGAGAACCGTAATTCAAATCTATGAGTGCTCTACAGAATACTGGAAAGAACTTCCAACAACTGGTACTCTACCTCCTATGGTTGTGCAACATCTTATTCAGGTCATATTCTCTACTTGTTTGGTGGTATAGATGGTACATCATTCCATGCTTCACTGCATCAGCTAGACACCAGATCTATGATGTGGAAGCAACTCTCGCCACAACATGATAGTGGACCCATGAGGAAATCTGCTTGTCACATTATATATTGTAATGATTCGTTAATCGTGATTGGAGGCTATGGCATACCATCAGGTGAACTGCAGTCTGGATCACAATTTTCTAAGAATATAGATTATCAAGATGGTCGTGGCTGTACAAATGAGATTCATAAGTACCATATTTCCCAAGGTAAGTCACAAATTGTATTTCAATTTATTTGTCACGATTTATTTTATTAAAATACAGTGTATATTAATAAAGTATTACAGATATAATTTCTTTAGAGCTATTTGCAGATTTAATGTAAACTATTATTGAAATTATCATGGAATAATTATAACAATGGTTTTATATGTTTGTGCTATACTTAATTTTGTCATGTAGATGTGAATACAATTTAATGGTTTCAGACATAGTGGAGGAACTATTACCCTTTTACATTGTAAACATTTATCAGGAATAATTATAAAGATATGATACGTGATAAATTCAAAGTTACAGTGCTAATATCTGTCTTTAGTAATGAACTTTAATGACTTTTCAATCATTTCTTTCCTACATTAATAGAAACTAGAATAATTTCTATCTCAGGTAATGATTATATTGAGTATGTATTAGTGATTTTTGAACTAAGGAATTTTGTTTGTATACGAATTTATTTGTAGTGATAGAATGGAATAACATTAGTTTAAGCATGCCAATTATGTGTTCTTGTGTTCAGTATTGCTTCTAGGATGACTCATTTACTGTTTATTCACACAATGGCTACCACTAAATAGTACTTGCTCTGTATGAATAGTAATAATAAAGCAATTTATATGTGACTGTGTCTATCAATAGTAATAGAACAAATTTGTTAAAAGTGGACATACAATTAGTAGTTGCATAAGTGCTGAGGTTTTTGAGAACACATTTTCTCAAAAAGTAAATAGTTTAAAATGTTGTATTAGTTTGAAACAATTTTTTTATAAAACGCACAGCGAAATACTTAATTTATGTTTGTGAATTATTATAAACATACCAGATACAGTCTTTGAAGTAATTAAGATTGATAATTTTTGGCTATATAAAGTGTTCATATAAAATGAGGCATGTAACCACGAAACTGAAACACTGCAAATACAACCATTACCAACTCATAAATTAAGTGTCTCAAATAACATAATGTAAGTCATTCTTATCCAATAATATCAACCAAAAACTAGGTCATTGGTAAATTACTACTAACAATAGATACGATACTTTTGAATTATAACTTGTATAATAATTGCTGCATATAAAGCAGCTTAAAATCAAAACCTGCCCAATGTAGCCTAAAAACTTTGATGAAAATAAAAGAGCACTGCATGAATACTTGTGAGGATACATATCAGATAATGTTAAAGAGCTGTAGAAGTAATGAATGAGAAAATGTCAACAACAGTCAACATTAGAGTTATCTAAAGCAAAACAATCTTGTCTGATTCTTTATCGTTTGAAGAATACATATCCTATGCTGCTCATCCTCAACCATCATATTTTAATATCTGTCTCTTCAAGTTTATAATTGTTAGGTTTCTAGAGTGTAGCGGCAAGCATTATTTCCTTATATGGTAATTTCCATCACTTTGTTTGTGCTGCACGCTTGCTTATGCTCAAACTGATAGTATAGTCTAGTTTAACATGGTACTTTCTTCAAGAAACAGAAAGTTTGTAATTTATAGCTATGCTCAACTTTATCTTGAAAGTTAGATGTTCAGGTAACAATAAAGTCTTATGTGCAAGGGAGAATAGAGAAATAATCAGCAAAGCTTATCCAGAACAAGAATCTAGAGTTTCTATGCAGCAAGTAAGCTTCATAAGCTACCAGATGGTGAATTGCACTTCACAAGTATGTATTAGCTAGTACATATTGCTTGAATAGTCCAATTGAGTGATACTTTAGAAGTGCAAGATAGAAACAAGTGACTAGCTGAGTTGTACAAAACTACGAGAAAACTTCGCATTCAACTATCTTAAGACTGCATGTTCTGTTGTCAAAAATGCACAATAAAACGTTCTCAAAATATTCCAGTAGCTCCATGTAGAAGACATGTGAGTAGAACTGGATGGAAGGCAACTTCCGATAGTCCAGTGAGTAGTCCTGTTGGCATAATACACCAAGTAATCTGGAGTCCTATGAAGTATTTTTACAGATAAATGATTGCCAATTTAGCAACTTTGGGAAACTCAGGGAAATTGTGAAAATAAAAAATGGTTACAATGAAATTGATCTGTTCCAATAATTTTTTCAGGTATTATAATATAGTATAGAATTCCTTGTTATGTAAAAAAATATCCTGATCAAAGTTGAGGCTAGATAGCTACATTGCAATAATTCCAAATGGATGCAGATGAACTACTGACTATAAAGTAAGTGTATTACATAGTAGAATTCTTTTTTGATTGTATTTTTCAGTTCAGACACTGCAAATTTTCAATTGTGCCGCTTCTGCTTAATTAATATATGACTTAGTCAGAGTTCTTGTATAGTGTGTTGCATACAGTAGGTTAATGAGTGAAGTTCTCATGCAAGAAATTAAAATGTGTAATAATAGCTATTTGTTTAATAATTAACAGTAGAGCTTTAGGACTTTATATATATCCTTCAGAGTTGAAACGAAACACATGCAGACGGGTCTACTTTAAGAAGGTTCCTCAAAGAATTACTAAATATGTTGCTTATATTTTCCTGCTGTCACTAAAGGCTTCTTGTCTAGGATTACACACTTTTATTTATTATTCAGCTACAAACTACATATGACATATATTTAACAATTCTGAAGACAGTGTAATGCTTCTCATTGCCTATCTTGATTGCCATTGGTTCTCCAAATTGGTCAACAGAGACAGCATTTTAGTTCCCTGTATGGTCAACTAATAAGACCAACCGAATCAACAGAAATTATAACTACATCTGCTCCAACCATGTTAGGAAAATTCGATGTGTTGTCTATTTTAGACCACTATCTATTTTTACATATGGTTGTAAATCAGTAAATGTCTCATTAATCTTAATCAGCATGTGTAAAATATCGGAGTGCAATTTTAACTATACTGAACAAATAAGTTCAAACATTTACTATTCATTCATTTGTTCTATATTTGCCACTTCAGATAGCCAAATTACCACAGCGTAGATATGGTCACTGTGCAGCTGCTTTTGTTATTTCTTCTGAACTCACTGAAGTGGTGCTATTTGGAGGAATTGATCAACACAATGGTTACCTCTCAGAAACTACAATAATAAGAATTGGTGAGTTTACTGATTTTTATAAAATAATTTACTTTTTTAGCTGAAGTATGTTGATATATTTGAATTTATGTTTAATAAACATCGTCTCATTGTAATTTAGTCTTTATTTTTTTTAGCAGACCATTGTTTACACTAATAAAACTATTTTGGTCATTACATAAAGAATATACAATTTCATTCTCATATTTCATTACATTTTACATATTTTTGATGAGTTCATTTTTACCAAATTAGAAAATATAGCTGATGTTATATAATTGGGTAGTAACAGTTGTTCAAACATACTTGACTGTAACAGTTTCTCAAGAAAAGGCAATCTATTAATATCTTATCAATTTAAGACCACAACTGTTTATGTCTCTGACTCACAAAACTTTGTAAAAAAAGCAAACATGTTATTTATACTTTTTATGGAAATCAAGCAAGGTACTGACAATCATCAAACAAAATATCAGCTACAAAATAACATGATTATTTAATTAATATTTTCATACTATAGTTTGATGGCATGTGTGTTATTTCATTCACTGAATCATTTCAATGCATGAGAAAATAATTCACTGTTTACTTGTGTTACTTTATTTATTTCTCCACATAGTTGAATAATTTCTAGCCTAATGCATTACTTTTACTGCTGTTAACATAAGAAACTTAAACTGTGACGAATTTTATAATGCCTTTTCAATGTAACATGTAATGTTTAGATTTCAATTATTGGATGAATCATTTAAATATCCTATTGTGTTTACATTGTTAATTTGAGTTTTTTTATTACTTTGGAATGTGGAAATAGAATGTATAGTGCTGTAGAGAAGTAATAGTTATAACTAATAAATAATTAGTTCATGTTTATGCCTAGCATTCTTTATTAAATTTGTAGAATGAAATTTAACTAAGGCATAATTACATTTTATATTATAGAAAAAGTAACCTCCTCTACTAAATGGAAAGTATCTGAAATTATACATTCTTCAGAGTTGAGAAATAAAGATAGACTAATAGCAAAGAAACTACTAAAAGGTAATATTATAATTCCAAGTTGTAGACATGATTTAATGCATTAAGCATTATAAAGATGTAAGTAGAATAATACATTTATAACTGTACATTATACCTCAGTTTGAACTTCGAAACATGACGAAACGTTTTTTTATTCTGAATAATGTCATTGGTAAAATGGTTGAGCAAGCGAGTCACCATGGATAGCTAACGATATTATGTGAGTATATGAATTAATGGTACTTAAACTTTTAAGAAACTCCCAAATTAGTTCATGTAGCTCTAAAAATACTAATTAATTGGGAGGGTGATGCACGGGTCTAGGGTGATGCACGGATGCCATTTATTAATCAATGGATTATTTGATGCTTGCTTCTTCAGCACTTAAACTACATTAAAAGTGTTACCACACCATATTAAAGTATTGCTGCTAGAATGAGCTAAGTGCTCTATAATTATCATTTTTCATTGACTTGTTTTTAAATTACTATTATGTGCCTTAGCCGAATAAATGTAGCATTTTTTTACTTGACCATTTTAATTATAGTATTGTAGTAAAAAGTTGACGTTATTTGAGATTTATCACCAATTTTTTCTTTGTTATAAATGAATCAGATGCATATCTAGTTGATTATTCCTCTTATCTAATTCTTTGGTTGTTTTTTTCCAAAAAACAAAACAACTTCAAAGTCTTTAGTTATTACTGCATGCTAACTTTGTATGTATTATAATGAAGAAAGTATTATAATGTGTTATACAGTGCAATTAATATACACAAACAACAGAATAATAAACACATGCAACAATAAAACTAAATTATGAACGTTAATCTTTGCACTGTATTGAGGATATTAGATTTTAATTTAACGTGATATGTAATAGTTAGAGCATAATCGCATAGCTACTGGTAGATCTAGAGTACTCAACCCCTGGGAACTGTGGTCCTTGGGCTTTCACGCACAAAATTTGCCAGTAGCTAAAAACATGCATACTTTAGATCTTGTTTACTCAACTTTGTTTACCAGCATTTTGGCAGAGATGGCAGTGTCAAGCCACTTTTCAGAGAGAATATTGTGGATATTGCTCAGGAAGCTAAAGGTTCTGGTCATCCTTTGCCAGTAAATGAAGCACATTATTCTAGTTTAAGTCATTTTGAAGGTAGTGAAATGACTTCATGCCGCTGGTCCCCCAAAACTGATTTTTCTTAGCTCTGAACAAGAAGTAAGAATACTGTCTCTAATAAACACTCCCAAGAATACTAAATAGGTCGTTACGCTTGGATGGAACTTAACTACAGCAACACTGTTACAAAACTGCTATAGACTATGTGTTTTATAATAAATCAGCTTTATGCTTATGTAAGTTGATTGAAATTAAAGTTTCGCTCGTATTCACCCAAGGAAGACATTACACGGTTCATTTATTCTTAAAACATAATTTAAACGAGTTTAAATAAGGTTAATGATGGAATAGTAATTAGTCAAGGTGTGGTAGCAATAATGTATCACTACCACCTGGTCAAGCCTACTTTAATATTGATAATGGAAATGCCATTAGCAATGTATTTTCCATGTCAATTAAAAATTGCAAAAGTGAAGTAAACTTTCCTTTGTATTCTTTAAAGTACTTGGATTCTTTGGCATGATGAAATGATAGTATAAAAAATGTGAAATATTAATTAATGAACTTGCAAGCTCAAATTATAATAATGTTCCGGTTTAGGGTCCTAAATTGGAAATGTAATAGTTATTGAGCTGAAATGAGTGCTAGCATATCAAATGATTGACTCATTAGAATACACTATACAGTATGCAATACTCACTGCAATTGTCTTCCATAAATATAATAGAATTGTAAAGGAGTTTTATGGGGGGGGTGTGGGTTCCCCACACAACCGCCATTGATGCCTGCACTCTACTGTGCACTGTGTACTTTCTGGTGCATGTGGACTGAGCTGGACTCTCACACTTCATTCATTGTGTGTTTGTGTGTTTGTTTGGTGTGTGTGGATTTTCATGCATATGCCTGCAATTTTTGGTTTTGTTCAAGTGCTGTTCTGTCTAAGTTTGAATTTACCAACTCAAGCCTAACTTACTTAACTTTCCATAGCTACTCTTAGCTGTCTACTTCCCAACACTGTTGGGTGGTCCTTCTCTTCTATTACTTGAGCTCAGGGATTTACACCCCTGAACATGGGGCTCCATTGTGATTTTTCAAAATGAGCATTTATCAGTGGTTAGGGTTTCAAAAAGATTGGCAGAACAATTTTGACAATTACTACAAATTACTTAGTTATTGTCAAATGAAATGAAAGCACTGGTGGCTAAAGTCAGTGGTCCTGGGTTCGATTCCCTGGCAACAATTAAGATTGCTTCACATTTTTCCTTTACTTTTTTCCAGACCCCGAAAGTTTCAATCTAATTATCATCTTTCATTGACTTTTTTCAATTACTATTATTTTTGCCTTGCCAAATAAATGTAGCATTTTTACTTAACCATTTGAATTATAGTATTGCAGTAAAAAATTGAGGTTATATGAGATTTATCCACAAAATATACTTTGTTATAATTGAATCAGACGCATATCTAGTTGATTATTCCTCTTTTTTTGCCAAAGAAACAAAACTTCAAAGTCTTTAGTTATTACTGCATGCTAACTCTATATGTATTATAATGTGTTATACTGTGCAATTATTATACACAAACAACAGAATAATTAAAACATGCAACAATAAAACAATAAAATGCAATTATGAGCATTAATCTTTGCACTGTATTGAGGATATTAGATTTTAATTTAGCATACTATGTAATAGTTAGAACATAATCGCATTGCTACTGGTGGATTTCAAGCACTCAACTCCTGGAATCTACAGCCCTTAGGTTTGCGTGCACGAAATTTACCAATAGCTACACACGTGCTCTAACTATTTTAGATCACGTTTATGCAACTTTGTTTACCAGCATTTTCGCAGAGATGGCAGTGTCAAGCAAATTATTTAGTGAGAATATTGTGGATATCGCTCAAAGCACATGACTCTAGTTTAAGTCATTTTGAAGGTGGTAAAATAACTCCATGCCGCTGGTCCCCCAAAAGTAACTTAACTTAGAAGAAGTAAGAATGCTGTCTCTAAAGAACATTCCTAAGAATACTAAATGGGTTGTTATACTTGGATGGAAAGCCACAGAATTATAGACATTAAATCATTGGCTTAGAATGTTCACTGTGGAAGTGAAAATAAGTAAACAGAACAATATGATCCCTAAATAAAACATAACAAGAACAGGGAAAACTCATAAACAATTGTATCTCATTGTAACTGTAGCAAACATCTTTAATATAGCTGTAAACCCCATGATCATATAATTAACAAGATAAACTATACTTTTAAACTAAAACTAAAAAAGTAGCTATACCCTCAGTCAAATAGTATGCACATTATATATATATATATAAAGGCAAAAAATAGTTCAAACTTACCAAGCTAGTACACCTAGTTACAATATAGCACTGGGATCTCATGAATAGATAATGTATAGGATGTTATCAATATTATAATTTGTAATCTTTGTAGTTACAGAAAAAGAAATTGAAATAGCCTGTGAAGAAGCCATAAAGAATCAAGCTTGTGTAGATATTTTTGTAGGACGCTTAAATTTTGTTGGCTTACCTCGTTCAGGAAAAAGTTCCACTCTACGTCGACTACTTGGAGACTTTATTAACTTTATTGAAGCTAAAATGGACCATGAACTACCAAGTACTGGAGTAGCAGACAGAAAACAACTCTTCATTCAGAGCATTAAAAAATCTGTTGGATTTGTGAACCAAGGACTATGGAATGAGAAGAATCTAGTAGGGGAAACCACTTTTCTCAATGGTATAATATATCAATCTATAAATGGTAAGGTCAGAAATGCATAAGTCATACTTGGATATGATATACTTCTGTTGCTAAATTTAACATTTATGGTCTAAATAATAATTGTTTATGTGGCAAAATTTATAGACAATTACTACAGTTGTATTGTCACAGTAAACAACCAATACAATTTACACTTAATAAACTAAACCCAAATATTATATTATTTTTGTACAATCACTAGAAAAACGTAAACCCTACATATATTATTGGGTAAGGCTTCAAGAAGAAATTCTTTAATTATAGTAAACATTATAATTAACTGCATAAATAGAACATTTAGTTCTGACAACAAATAAGTTTTAAGTTGTATTAATATTATTGCTACAGATATAACATCCGCTTTACAAGTCGAATCATTCCAGTCATCAGAGAATAAAGATCCAAGTATTAATAAATTATCATTGGAGAATGTAGAAATACATGCATCAAGTGACCTTGTTGTGAAAGAAATGCCATCATCAAATGAAGCTGAAAGTTTGCAAGATATAACTGAAACAGTAGAAATGAAAGAAGACACTGCTTTTACAAGTATTGCTGAAGTTTATCCTACATATGAAGATGCAACCGCCATTAAAGATTCAGAAAAGGTACAATGCTTACTTGAAGATGTCATATATTTGATTACTACTGACCACGGAGGTCAGACTGAGTTTTTAGATCTAATGTCTCGATTCTTGATGGGGCCATCCTTAAATCTTATTTTCAGCAGACTGACAGATCCCTTAGATAAGGTGTACAAAATATATACCACCAATGAAGAAGGAATGTCTACCAACAAAGAAAATTCAATAATAACATTAGAGGAAGTTATATTTCAAACATTGGCTAGCATAGCTTGTATGGAAGCTACAAGTGAGGAAAATAAATCAGCAGTACAAAGCTCTCATTTAAATCACAATAGTGATAATTGTTGTTCTTCTAAAGCTATGTTTGTGGGAACATTTAAAGATAAAGTTTCAGAAAGACAATATGTGCAAAGAGACAAACTGCTCCGTAAAAAAATTGAGCAGACTGAATTTTTTCGCAAAGGTATAATCGAATATGCGAATGAAGATTATATAACTTTACCAGTGGACAACAGGAGCGGTACTAAAGAAGAAATCAATACCACAAAAACCAAGTTTGAAAACTGTATAAAGAAACACTTTGGTAAAGTACATATTCCTTGCACATGGTTGATATTTAACATTGTGTTGCGATCCAAAAACAAACGCACGATAGCAATGGATGAATGTAAAGTAATTGCTGGAAATCTAGGAATTGGTGACACAGATTTGCATAAGGTTCTGTGGTTTCTTCATTATCGGGTTGGTTCATTACTCTACTATCCCAAAGTGAAAGGATTTGAAAACATAATCATTTGTGACATTAAGGTGAGTAATATTGTCAGGGACGTCGTAACGGGTACGGCCGAACACCCATAGCTGCACCAATATTGTAGCAAAAAATGGGAGTGCCAATTAATTTTTTTTACTTCTTACCTGATCTTGATCTCGTGGTGGCCATTGTCGCATACTTGGGCAGCTGAAATTGAGCGGTTGAAATTGAAGAGTCGAAATCGAGCAGTCGAATGACTTCCACCAGGAATAAAACGTTAATATTGAGCCTTTTGGGAGATTGTTTTAGGAAAGTCCGAACTACTCTGATCCTTCACTTACTATTCCAAAGTGATCTTCAGGAAAAAGAAATGTGGTTCAGAGATCTTTGGATTGTGTTTGCAAAATTGCCATTTTTGCATGCACTACCAGTAGTTTTTCCCATTTAGTTATATGCTACACATACTTGAAGAAAATAAAAGGCAGGCATTTGTAAATTATAGTTAATTATGAATAAATTCAGTTTATTAAAGTGTTTTTTTTTGTCAAATAGTTGTTTTCTTCATATGTCCAAGTAGCTGTATTAAATATACAATAAAATTACACTCTACATAACAGCTATAATAATTATAATTTAACATAATATTAAGTTGACATGGACAATGATTATTTATATTTCCTTTTAATATAATAAAAAAGTTTGTTTTGAATTATTTGGTGTGAATTCAGTGGCACTAGAATACACAGAGCATGAACTAAAAATTGTTCCTTCATTTTGAAAAAAGAGAAACCACTATATTGTATTTTCTATTTGTCTAACCCATTACTTGGACACATCAGTGGGTGTTACTAAGTGGGTGTGGTTATAGTGGCCGCACCAATACTATTGCTTTCCACTCCCCTCATTTTTTCACAAGTATTCCATGTAACACAGCATAGTCATTACATTAATAAGACTGCTTTTACATAAGGTAGCCATGCATGCTACTGTTTATTCTACATCAGCATCTTATATTTCGTCACTTTCATAACCACAAGAAACAGAGGAGAGTAGGAAGCCAGATCGAATTGATGGAGCCATTATAACCACACCAACTTAACGATACCCACTCATCTGTCCTAGTAATGAGTATGATTAATAAAAACCGTATAGAAGTGTTGTTGTTTTTATTGAAAAAGATTTTTAGTCTATGTTCTGAGTATCCAATAATTCAAATGCCACTGTAATCACACCAAACAATTAAGTCATTTTGCAAGCCAACAATGCTAGGGAAGACCTCTGAACTATGTTAGTCTTCCCAAAAGATCAATTTGAAATAGTAAACAACAGATCAGGCTTGTCAGGAGCTTCCTAAAAATCTTTCAAAAGGCTCGATATTAGCTATTTAATCCCAGCCATTATCATTTTTACCACTTAATTTTGTCCATCCAAGTTCAACAACGACCTCAAGATCTGGTAAAAGATTAAAAACATTAATAGACATGCAGCCGTGGCCACTTGGCCACATCGTATCCAACATCTCCGAGAATGTTTTGTATGTGATTTATCTATGTAGTGTGATTTAATAACAGGACATTGTTTAGATGGCATATATGCTCAGAAGATAATTCATAGCTATGTGCTTTATGTCAATTACTTGTGTTATGTTGTAGGTGGTATTTGATGCTGCAACATATTTAGTACAAAATACTTTCACATTTAATAAAGTAGGAAAATTTGCTGCAGATAACTTTAAGAAATATGCCCAATTCACTATATCTGATTTAAAGAAGGCCACTGAAAACAAACTTGATGATTTACTTTCTATGGAAATGATAGTAACACTTTTTGAACACCACAATATCTTAGCTCCTCTTCCAGTAACAAAAGATAGAGAAGAAATTACTTACTTTATGCCTGTATTCTGAGAAGTGCTACAAAAGATGAGCTCCAAAACAATCCTATTTCTGCAGATGTGGCTCCTCTCGTGTATCGATACAAGTGTGGCTACTTACCATTAGGAGTCTTCTCTTCTCTTATTATAGGCCTGGTTTCAAACACAAAACTAAATTGGACTATCAAAGAAAACAGTCCTGGTCGTAACAAGATTGAATTTCTTGTAGGAAAGGACATGGACACAGTTACTATCATTAGCTATGCCACATATATTAAAGTGGTACTCTACAGAGAGTCTCATCCAAGAACACCCACTTCTGTAGTCTGTGCACACATCAGAAATACAATCACTTCTATGTTAGCAGAAGTCAATCATAATCTCAAGTACAACAATGCAAGACTTCAATATGGATTTGAATGTACAGACCATATGGGATTCTGTATTGAAACTGTTGAACATAGCTCCACTCCATTTATGTATACTGGAAGACGAAACTTCTCATAAAATGAAGTGTCTGAAGGATCCAAATATTACTAAAATAATTCCACTTATAGATTCAAGACAGACTGTTTGGTTTGATGAGGTATGTCATTACTTTAATCAACTCATTGTTACAAATAATGTACTATATATATTAGGAAAAATATGATGCAGTGACTACAGACACCACTTCTAAAGGTATTTGTGTTTTAAAAATGTGACTAACCTATTTAGTATTACCTATTCAACACACTTCAGTTTACAAATAGTTTTTATTACATTTTTGTATTCTATGTATGTTGGGTAGTTTAAATATAATTTAAATATTAAAATACATTTTATGTAAGTGTTATGAGAGTTAATGCATAACTTTCGCAAATACATTGCCACAGTGTCTTTGATGTTCTAATAGCTATGTGTAGTTGCTGTTAAAACTATCTATTGGTCTGAAAAATGCTAAGATGGTGTTATCTGACAATGTGTATTGAATTTGTCATACTTAACCTATTATTCTACAGCATTTAAATTGGAAGAAGACTGTACAAAGATCAATGCTGCGGAACAGCAATGGTCAAGTGGTAAAGGTAATCTGATAGAATGTTCTCATGAAATTAATTCTTTAGTTTGCTAAGATTCTAATTGACAAAAAAATCTGAGAAATGCTACAAATCAGACAACCGGGCTCATAGTGTGAAAGAGAAGGCATACACAAAGTTATGAGCATTGTAAATATATACACAATGTATAAGAGACCACTATTGCTATTACAAAATGGTACTTGTCTTCCCTGAAATTTTAACCAAATACATAATTACTTACTATAAAGTTTCCACAACGCATATAATGAAGTAATTTATAACTAAATATTAACAAACAGTAGCTAAGAACTAAGCAAAAGGATAGCTGTCCCTGAGCTGCAGAACATCTATTTGTATGATATAAAATAAATGATTGTTCCCAGGCCTAAACTGAATTGAACAGTAATGTCACTATTTTCACTTCCAATGTAATTTAGATTATCCCTTTACTATGAGCAATCTTGTTCTTCTAAAGGGGACTGACTCTAATAACAAGGAGCAAAAAATTCCAATAATCTCAGAACTTAGTCACAAATGGAGTGACACCAGTTATCGACTTGGATTCACTCCTGCTCTCACCCAACAAATAGAAATCAACTACCACAGAGTACAAGATCGTTGCAAAGAAGTCATGCGTTTATGGCTCAGCAGTGAAGAAGGAGCATATAATTATTCCACCACATGGGAAGGTCTTATTGAACTATTAGAGGATGTTGAATTATCAAGTTTAGCTTCAGACATTCAAGAGGTAGTGTGCCAAACTACAGTATAAAGTAAACCATTAGTATCACATTTTGTGATAAAGTTGTGTTAAATGTGCACTAGTTGCAAAGTATACATTTTATTGATGTTTTGTATTGAGTTGACTTATTTAGCTGGAAATTTTTACACTAGTTATGTATTCTTCACCTATTGGATTGGATTGTGAATTATATTTTATAGATACTATTATAATCCAATGTTTGCTGCAACTATATATGAAGAGAGATATGGATATATGGTGTGTCCTTAGGGAACACTGTAGGTCAGACATGATAGGGAATAAATTATGTCAACACAATTATTGCTCATCTCATTAAAGAATACTATTTGTTAATCAGTGCACCCATGTACCTCAGGCATCATTGTGTGTAGGAAACTTATCTGGTTGCTTTGTACCTACTGCTGCCATTCTTCCAGCTGATAAAGGTAGAGCCACAGTCCTCATGAATAAGGAAGAATATTATTCTAAGTTCACCCAGTTAATACAATCAGGCACTTACAGACTTGTTCAAAATCCAACTAAGACTCAGGAAACTAAAATAGGTTGAAAGGAAAGGTACAATTCCTACTATGTTGCACAACAGGTTAAGACCCACTGGATGTAGATCACCTCTTCTTTATGGTCTCCCTAAGATACATGAGTTAGGAATCCCACTCTCTGCATTGGATCACCATCTTACAATTTATCCAAGTTCATTTCTAACATGGTGATATCTCCATTGATTGGTAAGACATAATCATACAGAAAGAATTCAACATACATTTTATGCAAACAGGTAATAGTGAATGCTTGAGATCTGATGAGATGATGGTGAGTTTAGATGTGTCTTCCCTGTTCACCAATGTTCCAATAGACGAGGCAGTATCTGTGATAGAGATAAGCTCCAGAATGATGAAAGTCTAGGTCGACTTACTTTAGGTACAACAACAACTGTTATGAGCAAATAGATGGAAAAGCCATGGGTTCTCCTATTTCTGCAGTTGTGGCCAACTTGTACATGGAATACTTTGAACAAGAAGCTTTAAACTCAGTTCCAGTTAAACCTGTATTATGGAAGAGATAATAATGTAGATGACACCTTTTGCATAGTTAAGAAGGGTAGTGAAATTTTTTTTGGTCGGACCAGTTAAACTCCGTAAGACCTTCCATAAAATTCACAATGGAATCAGAGGAAGATAGTAAGCTACCTTTTTGGATTGCTGATAGAAGAGAGAGAGAGTGAGTGATGGTATGCTTACTTCCACTGTGTACATGCGGAAAACCTACACACACAGACACAGACTTTAAGTCTCATCATCCTAATCATGTAAAGAGGAATAGTGACATGCTTGTGTCAGAGAGCTAGGAGTGTAACTATGAGTGAAAACTTGAAGAAAGAAAGAGAAACACCTATACAAAGTACTTCAAAGTAATGGTTATGACAACGCAACATTAGGGCAGGCTCTAAAGAGTTACCTTCTAAACATCCCATATTCTAATATTCATATAATAAAATAGAATTTTTTTGTTTATCAATATTTAGCTTACTGTGTCGCGTAACTAAGTAGCATTGAATGCTTCAATGGAAAGTCGCATTTGATTCATGTACTATTTTGCAGGATAAGCTAAATCTCAGCTGCAACTATAGCAGGTCACTCTACGGGAGTCAGGATTTAGGCACTGATTTGGAAATGCATTAGAATGTAAAAACAGGTTTCTTTCTGGGCCAAATTTTAAATTTAGCTACTTGGACAATTTTGTTTTTTGAGCAACTCTAAATCTTGGTGTTTTTTTTACACTTATGTTATTTGTTAATGTCATAGAAATCACTATATAGCTGGTTGATAAACCAAAACATTCTATTTTATTATATGAATATTAGAACAACAAATCAATTCTAGTTAAACATGGTAAGTTGGTTGTACAGTAAATGATGGACTTCAATAGTCCTCATGGATTCTTTACATACTTCTTGGACATAATGCTGGTTTCATAGTTCCTATAGAAAAGAGCAAACGAACTCAATAGTCCTCTCATCTATGTGCCCGAGTGTTTAGTCTCGTTAAGATAACGTAGATAGCTCGTAATGATCTTGAACTCAGCAGAATAGTCACTACTGAGTGTTGACATAGCAGCGTGTGATTCAATAACTAATAAAGAGTTTTACACCACTAATGACTTCTGATTTTAGATGTGGCACTATTAACTAAAAGCACATAATATCTCAAAAAGAGTGATCATGTGAGCCCCAGTGAGCGCAATAACCTATGCATGCAGGCCTGAACGGGGCAAACACGTTTATTATTTAAAATTAAATCATTAATGTTTTGTTGTTTTTAGTGACTACAGCTGTTGCCAGGAGGCATTGAACACAATTAGATAAAGAATGCAAACCATTTAATAGTTAGGTGTATTGTTTTCTTCAATAAGTAGACAACATGACTTTATGGATTTCCTAGATTGGCCCCTGGCTGTGTTAGGAGAATGAATAACTAGCAATAACTGTAAACTCTACACATGTAATAAGTAGTTGGCTAGGAAATGAATGTTGTACAAGCTGTGATCAAGTACAAATAATAATATGATTTTATATGCACTTAGCTGCATTTAGGTAGTGAACATGAATAATATTTTCTCTAAATTTGGGGGCGGGACACAAATATATCACTGAAATCGAATTAGCAGAAATATCATGTGCAGCAAGTCTGTCTTAACACAATGTAGTGGGGGGACTTGATCACTGAAATCTAATTACTAATTGTATACCATCAACTGTGACAGAAGAGTATCTTCTATAAAGAACTTGTGGAAACAAGCAGTGCAGGGTACTCTGAGGCAAGTAAAGGGACGTGATACTCTGAGGCAAGGAAAGGGACCAGTGGTACTCTGAGGCAAGGAACAGGGACAGTGGTACTTTGAGGCAAGGAAAGGGACTAGTGGTACTCTGAGGCAAGGAAAGGGACTAGTGATACTCTGAGGCATGTAAAGGGACTAGTGGTAACCTTAGGCAAGGAACAGGGCTTCAATATTACTCAATACCTATAGCTGTGCTCACTCTGTGCTTTGTGTAGAGCACTTTGGGTGTTGATTTGCAACTAATTCTCAGCATCTTTAGCATGTCATCTACCATCTCGTAACTGCAACTGTTCTCTATATCAAAGCCAGGAGTAATGTGTTGATCCCGCTCTACCGCAACATTTCTTGAGCAACTAGTACAACCAAGCTTAGCATTGTGATTTTTAAAAGCCACACACTTTCCTTCTAGCTGGAATACCACATGCTACACATACAAGAGCACAGCAAACTGTTTTGTTCATATTTTTGTTCATGCTCATATCAATACCTTCACAAAATTTTAACAATTCACATACTAATGGGTTTTTGAAATGAATTAATGTTGAGCTTTGGTTCATGAGGTCCAGGTAAGGACCCACAAGAATAGTATTCTCTGGTTGTAGCACTTTTCTCGTGGGATATTTAATACTGTCATGTATATGGCACCTACCAAATATTGGACATGTTTGTATGGTTGGAAAAATATCCATGTTCAAGACTAAAGCTAGATTTCCTGGTTAAGACCAAATAGCACAATTTTATAAGTAAAACTTTCATTCCAAATTTTTCCATCATGCACATCATTTAAGATGTTAGTCTTTAACTTCCATTTATCACAATTTTGAAAAAATAATGGACCTGGAAGACGTTGCAGGCATACAAACTGAAGTGTTTTCTCTTCTGCTCGGTGGAGAAGAAGGCGGCAGTACTAATGTTCCTCTGGTACTGGCAATTTTATAAGTAAAAATTTCATTCCAAATTTTTCCATCATGCACATCATTTAAGATGTTAGAGGTTTGTGTCTTTAACTTCCAGTTATCACAATTTTGGAAAAAAAAATTTTGAGCATGTAAACAGTAATTTCAGAGAAATTTCAAGGCTCATATAGCAGTATGTCAAAAATGGATATAAAATAATTTTGCCACTAGAAGTCTCAACTGGTTTGGTAAGTAAAGAGTTGCATGATTCTCTTCTAGATGCTTGAGGGTGAGAAGGAAATTTACGAAAGTCACAGAGTTTACTGTTTTTGGTATAGGAGCCCTCAATACAATCAGGTATGTTGTAAATGCTGCTACACTCTCTACATGTTAAATATTTGCTAAACTTTGGTTGGGTGAAAGTTTGCCTGGCTAGGTTTTAATGAGGGAGGAATGTTCATCGCAGAAGTTTGTCAGGAACTTTAAATAATGCTGTGAAGAACTTCCAGAAGTAGGTCATGACAAAATCAGAAAGGTAAAAAACGGCTTGTTAAGCCTGATCCAATTTGCATCGACTAGCAAGCTATGTTTATGTTACCATGCCTGCACTCGCTCGCTCGCTCAAAGCATTTTCTGTAACTATAAAAGGACTCGTATACATAAACGAGCCAAATTAGTGAGATAAATACTCTGAAGGTCATATCGGCAATAAAGAAGATAGGCCGTTTGAGCTCTGGTACTGGTACATCAAATAAGGATAACTCCCTAAAACTTAGGTCGAGTTGTTCAAGCAATTGTAGACATAGATAAACTAAACTCTTCGCCATCTGAGGAGAAGAAAGCCATTGGCATGGTTTCTTCAGGGGAAATCAAATAATCTTTCATCGTGTCTGGTATTAGCAGCACTGACAACAGTTATTCTCTAACCACAACCAAATGTAAACAGTTGGCTTAATTCTAGCATATCACATCAATTTTCATATGTGTTTGGGTATTCTGCAGTTGGTCAGAAAAGTTTGATGAGGACAAACTGTTACAGCTGATAGAAGATAGTGAAGAATGTCTAACAGAATGTGGTAATGATGACAATATTGACAGCGAGGATGGAAGTGAACTGGAGGTCACGGAAGGTGATGAAGAATGCAGTGACAGCTAAAAAGAAAAGAAGACACACACTACTGAACGCAAAGAAGATACTCCGCTATCCTTCTGTATCTACAAACAGACAGTCCATAGCTAAGCAAGTCAAGACTACAAAGCACTAACTAGAACTATATCATCTTGTTGGAGTGTTAACCTTTAGACAAAACAGTGACAATCCTGTTTGGAATGAAGACACTAAAGACATAGCTAAAGGCATCTTTGAAAGCTATAACTTCATTGCTGAGTACTGTTGTTGAGAGAGTGGATGGGATTGAAATAAAATACAGCAACCAAAGTTTAGTCCTGAATACATTCAAGTTCATGAGTCCCACTGTTCCACTTAATCTTCTAGTAGAGATACCAGACTAACCATAGTTTTCTGAATGAAAATTTTATATGTATTCATACTTCTTAAAGGTAAACTTGCTATTACCTACAACAAGAATAAACAATTACCATTTATCTTAGAAACATAACATTTTGATCTGACTTAGTGACTGTGAATGTTATATCTAGTAACTGTGGCTTGTATACAACCAAGCTTCTAATATAATAAGAATCACTCTCAAAAGAGCAGTATAAGTAAACCTGCTCATTCCCTCACTTTGAGCAAACGTTTGTATGCTTTAACACTTTACATCACACTTTCCTTGTTCCATAGATATGAAAGTATAACATTGATATAACTTTAGACCCATTTTAATGTGTATCATACCTCAGAAAATAATAATGTTTCATCATCACAACTATCCAAATGTGCTTGGAAAATTCAGATCTATACTTGAAAATTGAGACAACAATGAGATGAAATGTTACAAACAAACAAAATTGAACTTGTTTTATTGATGCCATGATTGAAGTCACATAATGCCAAGTTTTCCTACAAATAAACCACAATATGACATCAATTTATAATATCTTTACACATTACAATGTTTTATGAAGAATATTAAAGTGATAATTTACCATTTTATCGCTCAACCAACATCTTTAAATTAATCTGGATACATTAAAATAATCCTTTTCCAATATAATACACCAATAGCTATTGTGTGGTCAATGAATTTTACAAACTCAGATATGAATACATTCAAATGACCCATTACCAATGAAAGTATAAAGTGACCTTTAAGGTATGTCATTAGTTTAATTCAACTCAGTGTTGCTCATAGCATACTCTACATTATAGTTGAAATGTGATGCAGTAACTACAGACACCTCTTCTAAAGGTATTTGTATTTTTTTAAATGTTGACTAACTTGTTTAAATGAACATTTTTTCCTAATCAACTTACTTCAATTTGTTAAATAATTTTGGTATTAACATTTTAAAAACTTAGGTATGTTAGGTAGTTAAAAAAATATAATTTAATATTGAAATGCATTTCGACTTAATACATGTGACAAATATATTAATCAAAATCCTCTTGGTGTTTTGGTATGTGTAGTTGCCATTAAAACATTTATTTGCATGAAAAAAGCTAAAGTGATGTTATCAAACAGTGTGTATTGAATTTACCATATTATATTACATGTTATTGAACAGCATTCAAAGTGGAGGAACATTGTACAGAAGACACTGCTGCAGCTCAGCAAGGGTCGAGTGATAAAGGTAATTACATATTGTTTAATTAACTCTGTTATGTATATATTTGAGGTGAAAATTTATTGCAATCACATAGTATTTTAAGCAATACTTGTATGATTATTAAATTAGCGTATTTTTACTTATGCTTTGAATTTCTCAATAAGCTGTGATATTATACAGTCTAATTTACAGGAACTCTAAAGCTGATGTACAAATGACACCTATGGTATATGATCATAAAATGCAGTCTTCACACAAGAATTCAAGAACATCTTATTATGTACATATCCACTCTGAAATTTAGTAGCTAGTTTGTGGGAGAGATTTGTTGGCTTATGAATCAAGTGTTAAACTGTATATTAAAGTTATACTAGTTTTTGGTCATATTATTAAGTGCTATTATAAAATTTATAACAATAGTTTTAGTCACTAACCCACGAATACTTACCAGGAAGTACGGTACTTATTGAATAATGCTAATGGTACAGTAGCTGAATTGCTAATACTTCTATTTGTACAAGATATGAAGCCAGAATTTTAGTATAACACTGCGTGTTTAGAATGTTATTTTCCTTTAACTTAAGTAGCAAGTTCTCAGTGGAAAGTAAACTTAAGTACATACTTTATTACTGCATTCTGCAATTAGTTGTAGTGTGTAAGTCATTTTTAAATTCTCAATACTCTATTTTGACAAGTTGATGTTGTATTTTCAGCATTGGTTGCAGAAGACCTTGGCAAAGTCTATGAAGAGCTCTATGAAGCCAGAGTGCAATGGAAGAACATCGGCCTCAAACTGGGTCTGACATTAACTACACTCAACTCTATTGAAACTCATCGTCACTATAAAGCTGAGCCAAGTTGCCTGGACATGTTGAATGAGTGGTTAACGAATGGAAAGAACACAAACTGGAGTACTCTAGCTGATGCTTTGGAGAGTCCAATGGTGGGTTATCCTAACATTGCATCTGCAATACAAACTAAGTACTGCACTTGACTTTTTATAAACAAATTTTATAGTCAACATAATACATTTTATAGCCATAATAATATTGTTTCTAATATTTTCAGTCTACGGTGTCACCAAATACAATAGTATATGATATATTGTCTAGATCATTTTTCATTATTTTTGTATAATATTTTACAAATTTATTATTAAGAATTATAAATAATCTAAAATTGAGCTTATTGAATAAGTATCATTGTTAAAATTCTTGCTAGCTCACCACTGCTAGATCCTGCTAGCTCACCCCTGCTAGATCCTGCTAGCTCACCCCTGCTAGATCCTTCTAGCTCACCCCTGCTAGATCCTGCTAGCTCACCCTTGCTAGATCCTGCTAGCTCACCACTGCTAAGACCTGCTAGCTCACCACTGCTACAACCTGCTAGCTCACCACTGCTAAATCCTGCTAGCTCATTAATGTTAGTTCTCTTTGTTTTGGACAACGCTCACCATTACTAACGGATACAAGTCCACTGATATGACATGGTCATCCTGATAATTATGCTGATTTAATGAAGGGAAACTATGTGGTGACAATTTTAACAAAATA